>JAEIGA010008856.1_pt1 | contig 15224 bp, 10 predicted proteins | sample 9270691 | NCBI WGS metagenome assembly JAEIGA01 (sample SAMN17057246, study PRJNA624740) | gut metagenome | biome: biome; isolation source: fecal sample | host: Bos grunniens | place: China: Xizang | collected 2019
ATGATGAGGCGCTCCGTCTCTTTGCCAATACAATAGATTCGATAGGACTATCGCGTATCGACTCTGTTGTTATTGTTTCGCAGTCATCGCCCGAGGGTGTGTACGAGCACAATATAAAGCTATCCGAGAGGCGTGCAAGGACAATGCGCAGGTATATCGAGGACAATCACCCCGTGCTTAAAGATAAACTCTTTGTGCATCCCGACGGTGAGTCGTGGCAGCAGTTGCGCGATTATGTCGAGAGTGATACAAAACTGAAGGATGCCACAAAAGCAAAAATTCTCTCTATTATTGATGCCGATATAAACATAGGTACAAAGAAGTGGCGTATGCAGCAGTTGCCGGTCTACCGCTATCTGTTGGCTACCTACTATCCGCGTATTCGTAACTCTATGTTCTGTATTCTTTATTTTACCGAGGATAGATTGATGGATATTCTCCCCGAACCCGAGCCAAAGGTGTGGCCTAAGGCCGAGTTTATTCCCATAACCTCGTATAAGCAGGAGCAGCGCGATATCTGTTTTGCGATAAAAACCAATCTTTTGTACGATCTTGGAACGGCTCTTAATGTTGAACTTGAGATTCCCATCGGCAAACGTTTCTCTATAGCAGTAGAGGATGTGTTCCCGTGGTGGCACAGCGGAAATAAATATGCTTTTCAGATGTGGGAGATGGGTGTCGAGGGACGTTATTGGTTTAAGCGTACCCCTGCGCGTAAGGTTCTGAGTGGACATTTTGCAGGTATCTATGCTATGTCGGCAAAGTATGATTTCCAGTGGGATAGAGATATAAACTATCAGGGTGAGTATTGGTCGGCAGGACTGACATACGGATATGCAATGCCTTTAGGAAAATATTTCAACTTCGAGATTTCGGCTTCTATAGGTTACCTCTCAACTGCCTATTGTAACTATCAGCCGTCACCCGACTACGGCGAACTCATTCGTAATCCCTATGAGCAGGGACGTTTAGGGTATTTCGGTCCTACTAAACTAAAAGCATCACTTGTGTTGCCGGTTACTATACCAGTTAAATCCAAAAGAGTGGAGGTGCGCTATGAATAAGATAATTCTTTACATATTATTGTTGTGCGCCCTTGCCGTAGTATCGGTGTCGTGTGAGCGACGCCCCCTTGTCGATATCAGCGAGAAGGTTAAAGTGCGTGTGTTGCTCAATGTCAATAACATACCCAATGTTACTGCCGGACTTTATAATCCAAACGTAAAAGTGCCCGATGTCTTTCCCAAAATTATACGTGTAATGTTCTACGACAGCTACACTGATGAGGTTGCAGCGCAAGGATTTATCTCAAAAAGAGTTGTCGATGAAGATGGGCGTGAGTATATCGAAGGTGATGTAATTGTCTATCCGGGAACCTACGACCTTGTATGCTACAATTTCGATACTCCCACGACTCTTGTACGTGACGAGAATAATTGGAACACGATAACGGCATATACATCCGAAATATCCGAGAAACTGTATTCGCGTTTCAATACCCGTTCCGAGGATGCCAATCCACGTATCTACTATGCGCCCGATCACCTGTTTGTTGCACGTGAGGACAATGTGGATATCCCCGAGCATACCAATATAATAACTATCTCCACCGAGGCAAACACGGTTATAGATACCTATTATATACAGTTGCGTCTTGTGAACGGCCGTTACGCATCCGATGCAACAGCAGTGATTACCGACCTTGCTCCGTCGAACCGCTTTGCACCTAATGAACGCAATTACAAAGAGTACGCAGGAACATTCTTCGAGATGCAACGCAGTGTCGATGCGCGTATTCGCGCAACCAATCAGGATGTCTTGTGTGCTGTCTTCAATACCTTTGGTAAGCGTCCCGACGAGATAGCTCCCTCGCTCGAAAGTAAGTTGTATGTAACATTCAACGTTATTACAGTAGATGGGAAAAAGGTAGAGATGACATTCGATATGGACTCTATTTTCAAAACAAAGCAGGCTATAGAGAACCATTGGCTGCTTATCGACAAGGAATTTGTTGTGCCGAAACCCGATAATCCATCGGGTGGTGGATTCAATCCCTCGGTCGACGAATGGAACAAGGAAGAAGGAAGTTTAGATATATAAATTCAGAATATTTTTTATATTTTTATTTAATTTTTCTACTTATGAAAAAAATGTTATTTATTGCAGCTGTAGCAAGTGTATAATCACGGCAAAACCAAAAGCGCAACTTTGCAAAAACGAAATGTGATTTTCAAAGCAAAAACGAAATGCACAAAAAAATACAGAAAAAGCCACTCATTTGAGCGGCTTTTTTCATTTGTTCAAACGGTATTCGAACAACATTCAAAAGGAACAATATATAGTTTAAGCAATTCGATACAGCATTATGTCTGTGTACTGTGAGTTGTAGTTCATATGAGCATTGAACTCGATTTTACGCGCGTTTTTGAACGGATTTCCGAGCGTTTGATTGTTCCCTAACCAATCACACAACTCAACGATAGAAGACTTGTTAGAAGTGAAATAAACAAAGCGTTTGCCTTGCAGAACAGTAAGAACATCGAGATAGTCAGCCAGCGACCAACTCATATTGTAAGTGCCTACTTCAGTACACAAATAAGGAGGGTCAACCAAGAACACGACGTTCGGATTGTCTTTGTACTTGTTGAACAGCTCTCGATAGTCGCAACTCTCAATCTCAAGGCCATCCAAGAAACCATCACAAGAATAGTCATTCTTCCGGACGTTGTTATACATTCCTTCCTTGCGTAGAGCATCGAGAGAAAGCACATACTTCATAGAGAAGAGCAACGAGGATGATATGGTTATATAATCAACGAAGCCTGTCTGTTCCTCACGTTCCAAGCGTTCAAAGATAAGTTCTCGTGTCTTCGTGTCTATCAATTTCTGTCGTGGACAATCCTTTACGATGACACGAAGGTCGGCCAACAATAGGTTTGTCCTATCAATGTTCTCCAAACGCTGGCGGTAGTTGTCGTAATCGTTATATACTACGGTCGCATTTGGCTTGTTGTATTTGGTGATATGGGACAACAGACCAGAGCCACCGAATAAATCAACGAACACGGCATTATCATCCAATGTGGCAAGTATCTTCTTATACTCTTTGGCAAACATTCTCTTTTGGCCTACAAACGGCAATGGGGCTGATAGATATTCTTTTCTCATAGCAACAACTTTTGATGTTGCAAAGGTCTTAACAATCCGATAGCCCAACAAAAATATAGCCCACATCACACTGCACGGAGCGTGCAGTCCTTTCCGAAACGCTTTATAAGACCATACACCTTGCGTTCGCTGACGTTGTACTTGTCGGCCAGCATACTGACTATATATGTAACCTTGTCGCCGCCCTTCCTCATTCGTTCGTAGTCCGAATAAAGGTCGATATACTTGCAGTCTTCCGGTCTGAAACCTATCTCGATGAGTCGATTTAGCAACTCTTTGTTAAAATTCAATATTTCAAATACTGTCATATTTCTATTTTTACTATCTTTGTATCGCCAATCACATTTTATAAATAATGCCAACTGAAGCGGCAGAGGGTATATAGCCCCCGGTCGCGCTTCAGTTGGCGTTTTATGTTTATATGTGATTGGCGTTACATTTAACAGGCTGGGGGCTTTTTTTATTTCTCCCCATCTGTTGAGGTTTCAAGTTCCGGTGTCAGCAGATATTTGTACTCTCCGCTTCGTATCCTTACCTTGAGTTGTTCCCGGCTTTTATACCGTTTCTTTATTATTAGTTTTGAAAACTTCCCATCCATCATTATGTATTTCCACCATTCCCGGTGCAACATATACATCACCTTTTTGCGGATGTTGTAACTTTCAAAATGTATCATCATACCGAGGTATGAATTGATGGATTGAACAAAGTGTTCCAAGTTCTCAAGGGCTTTGCCCTCCTCGGCCAGCTTGTTGTACTTCCGTATGCTGTCATACATCTTACCGCGTGTCCTGTTGCTGATATATGTCCTGCCCGGCAATATCATTGCACCGACAAACAGCACACCTTTCCGTACAGGCTGGATATATATCTTCTTCGGGTGCAACCGTACAAGTAGTTGTTCGGCGAGGAACAGCCTCATTTCGGGTACGAGAGCGGCGAAATCCTCACGGGTGGGCAACAGTACCGTAATGTCATCAACGAAGCGTATATAGCACTCTACGCGCTTTATTTCCTTCATCCAATGGTCGAACACGCTACCGAGGAAGTTTGCGTTCAGTTGTGACGGTAGATTGCCAATAGCACACCCTTTGCCTTTCGGCTGACCGAACAGTGTTTTCCTCGGTGGTATGCCGTCCCACAGTTCCACCGGGCTTTTACGGATGCAATCATCCTGCGGACAGTGGAAAGTAATCACACGAGTTATATACAACAGGCATTCCAAGTCATCGCCCTTGTAGTTGTCCCGGATGAATATGTCGAGCATCTCATATAGCAGAGCCTTATCCATACTCATAAAATAGCCCTCGAGGTCGAAATGACCGACCCACCAATCCGGATGGGCATCCACCATTTTACGCACAGCCTTTACAGCGGCCAACGTACCTTCACCCTTACGGCAGTTCTTTGATACGTTTCCCTGCTCTGTAAAACGCTCCTCAAACATAGGATTTACACGCAAAGCCCACCAATGGTGGATAATGCGGTCGGCAAAGTCTGCCGCGAACACCTCCCTATATACAGGCCATTTGACAACAAAGCATTTCGATGTGCCGGGATAGTATCTGCCTGTTCTAACTTCGTTCCACAGGCGTTTGAGTTCCGTTTGATAGGTACAAAAGAAAGTAAGGCAATCCTTACTTGACATCTTTTCCTTTATGCAGTCTTCAAAAGCAGCGACAATTGATGAAAAGGGAATGTCATAGGTGACAGGTTCACTTGCGGAAGACACAACGGGACAACACACAGCACGAACCCTATTTGTATTATTCCTATTGTTGTTGTTCGAATTTCCGTTGTTCATATTCACGTTCCACGAAGACGACGAAGTATGTATTCACTTTTGTTTCTTTCCTCATTTGCATAAGGGGAATACCCAAATAAACCTTGTTTCACTGCTCACTCCCAATCAGCGTACCAATTAGGACTCCGGCTGACGGGCTGACTTGCGCCAACCCGTGGCTTGCGCTCCTATCTCCCCAGCAAGGGAGAGAATATCACAGAACTTGCCCTCGTCGATTATACGACGGTCTCGACATAACCTAATCATCAATTGAAGACTGCCAAACTTGATAGAGAACTCTTCCAACAATGACACACGTCGGGCTTTTGACATATTGGCCGCTTGGATAAGTTCACAACATTCCAAGGCGACCATCATCATTCGCTCACCAAAAGCATACTTGTAAGATTTTGGGAAATGCTCCCTTGCATCCAATATAAGATTGAGCAAGGCATACATCTGTTTGTAAATTTGTAAGTCCTGTGCGAGTGCCATATCACATTTGTTTCAATCGGCTGCAAAGATACGGAATTAGCCCGAATATACTACAAAAAAAATCCCCCTTACGGGGGAAAAGAAATAAAGAATTAAAGAGGTTAAGAGATAAAGAGGTACAAGGTTTATTCTGCGGAAGACACAACGGGACAACACACAGCACGAACCCTATTGGTATGATTCCTACTGTTGCTGAGCGAAACCCCGTAGTTCATACTCACGTACCACGAAGACGACGAATCGTACTCTGTAGAACTCCAGTACCAGTCTGTGGTAATTGTACCACCAGCAAAGTACTTGGTAAGGAACGCGTTTATTTCGGTTTTGTATTCACACATCAAACGCAGTTCGGTAACACTTGGCAGATACCATTGCATAGGGTCGTAACTGTTCGCCTTGTAGTTCCACGCAGCTTCGGCTGCTGGAGCACCTGTCGTGCTTTGCGAGTCGGTCTTTCCGGCAGTCTGCTCGATGATGGCTTTTGTATCTTCATAGCCTGTGTTCACATCAAACAATCCGCTGTTGTTAGCACCGTAGTTTTTTACATTCTTGAAGTCCGTTCCATAGCCTCCAAACTTGAATGTTGTTCCACCCGAAGATGTTTTACAATCAGCTGCGGCAATGATAAACTCTCGCTTTCTCGCACGGATACCAACACCGAGCTTGCTGTACTGTGACTTTGCATTGGCCGACATAGCGTTCCACTCTTCACCTGTAAAATAATGGATGCTACCGTCCGAAATCTTCACGCAAGCAATACGGAGGTCGCGTAAACCACCAGCCCATTTGATATATTCGGCAATTTCCGACAAAGGGGTGTTATAGTTCACCTCTGTAAAACCTAACTCTTGAAGAGCCTTCACTTGGTCTTCCTTGTTAATGCGAAGCAATATCGCGTCTTTGCTTGAACTCATAGTTTTTGATTATTTGATGTTAGACTTCCTCACATACGGCACGTACACGAGTTTTTGTTTCTTTTCCTTGGACTGATATATAACCATTGTAGAAAGAAGTAAAAAAAGCCTGTCCTGCATCGTACTCCGTGCTGCTCCAATAGTTATGGTTTGTTGACGTGTTGCACAATAGGCTCTCTGCACTCCAAAAGTATTCCAAAGCCTCCTGTATCTCATCCTTACACTTGTAGATGGTAAGCAACGTACCTAAGCCCGGCAAATGCCAATCGCTGGTGTCATCGATACCGTCGTACTCGTTTACATAGGCCTTGTATGCCTTTGCTGTTTCAGCGGCAGGAGCACCCGTGATACCTTGGCTTCCTGTTTTGCCTGACTGCGATGCAATGATAAAGTCGGTGTTTGCAGCTCCGGCAAAATCATTGTATGCTGCACCTAAAGAACGATTGTCAAGGTCTTCGATATTCACACGGTTGCCCCAAGGCATTATGACGTTGCCGTCGGCATCGTAACAGTCATTGGCGGCGAGGACAAATGAATGACCATAGGCACGGACACGTAGGCCACGCTTAATGAACTTCATTTTGTTCTCGTTGGTCAGACTGTCCCATTCCTCTTTGGTGAAGTACCAATAACTTTTGTCGCTGTAACGCTGGACGGCAAGGCATATATCAAGTAGGCCGCCAGCCCACTTGATACGCTTTGCAAATTCCGAAGCACGGCTATTCTCGGTAACGTCCTTCATACCTACAGCATTGAATGCTGCAACTTGTGCCTGCTTGTTCTTGCGTAGCAGGGTAACGCTTTGCTCTTTCGTACTCATTTTATAAATTGATTAAATCGTTTATGTCTGCATTTTCTCTCGCATAGTTGGATAGATACTCCTCATAGGTCTCGCCGTTGTAATACAACAGGTGGTCGCCGATATTGTCAAGCGTAACTGTGCCGACCTCCTCAGAACCTCCGTAGCCTTCCGCGTTCACATCATCAATGAGGTCAATATATGCCTCGATGACAACAAGGATAGTCATTTCGGAGATACCGTTCTCAAGAGCTTCTATTTCGTAGTCCTCAAGTATCACCGTCAGCTGGTATGTTCCATCGATGACAGGCTTGCTGACCTTGTTGCCGTCGGCATCCTGTCCGGCCACACCTCGTTCGATAACGGTGAGCAGTTCTGTTGCATCGCCCTTGAGTGTCTGCCCCACAATACGCAAGAGGGTCAAAGCCCTGTTCGCTGATTGTGACGAAAGCACATCGGACAACATTCTGATGGCATCCAATTTCGGTGAGGTCTCGATACGGAGACGCTGCACAGCCGGAAGGTTTGTCATCTGAAGACCACTTGAAGCCGACAGACCTTTGTAGGTCAGCATTGGAAGACCGATAAAACGCAGCTCAACCATCGTATTTGGCAATGCAATGTCATTGATTGGCGAGGTCTCGGCCAATGTAATGCTCTCAAGTGCGCTGCCCTGTGCGTAGATGTGCTCGATGCGAGGACACTGCGAAGCATCAAGGCTCTTTGCGCCTGTGTTCTTTATGTCGAGATGCACAAGGAACGGCAGTTCGCCAAGGTTGAGCATTGACAATGGCGCATAACTCTTGATGGGGTACTCTATATGACTGTCAGAACCAAGTATAAGGCGTTCGCACAGTGTCATAACCGAGAAGCTGAAGTTTGCATCAAGCGAGATTTGCGAAAGGTCAATCTCACGCATACGGTCTGCTTGATAGATGTACAACAGCGCACCCTCCTCGTGTGAGAAGTTAGTGAATGTGTACTCCTGTCCGGCTTCAAGGAAGCAGCTCTCGGATAGGTTACCGCTGGCATCGTTACCGATACCGAAGAAGCCTGTCTTTGCGGCTACGATGCGGATTTTAGCATCAGAACCACAGGCGATACGTCCGGACAACACACCTGTAAAGAAGTCGCCTGTCTGATAGTATCCATCGCGGATTCTCCAGCGTTTCTCGATGAACGATGGCAACGCGGTCAATCCCAATCCCTGCAACGCATAGAAATAGATAGCGTCAGAAGTTGCAGTGTACTGTATGTACTTGCGTTCACCGTCATAAGATGACACCATCTTAGGCCAGAACTTCAGTCGCTTCTCTACGGAGTAATACATTGCTCCTTGGGGTGAGAACGGATTGAGCGTCATTCCATCCACCGTGCACTGCACGTTACGCATGGCGGCTATTGTGGTACGCAATGCGAGTTCTGTTCCGGCATTGTCTATCCACGCCACTTGCTGGGTGTTGATGTTCTTGAACAGAATAGAACCGTGTCCGGCATAAGGGTTGGTAAATGTCTCGCTGTTCTCCTTATTGGGGTCAACTTCGGGGTCTACGGTACAACCTCCGTCGTTATCCTTTCCGTCGGTTGTATCGGCATCGTAAACCTTGTTGAGATACATACGCACAGCATCATCGCCTGTATAGCTGCTGTCCACGCTTTTGTATATACCATTCTCTACATAGAAGCCTTCCTCCAAGAACCACATCGGCTGCATATTCTTGGCACGCTGGTCAGTTGCAGCACGGTAGTCGGTAAATCCGGTATATGCGTATGCAGACTCCACACTTGCATATCGATGGAAGTTGCGTTTCCAACTCTCTTGCCAATCTGTGTACTTCTCGTAGTCGTGTGCATCACAGAAGCGCAGGAAACGGTATAGGTCATATGGGACTTTCCTTCCAAGCGCAAGGTCAATGGCCAGCTGGTCATTGTCCACCATACATTCAAAATAGAATGTCCATGCAGGGAATGTTTCGGCTGATATGTCACCTCCATCAACAAGTTTCTTTACCCAACTTGACATATAAGTCGAAGGAGCCATCATATCGTCGATGCTTGACACACCTTTGAACCAGTCCATACCTTGGTAGTTGAGCAGCTCAAAACCTGTTACAGGGTTAAGAACATCGCCCTCGACTACCCATTTGCCGTTTATCTGCTTCATAGAGCCTGTAGTTGCTTTCCACGCTCCGTTCTTGTAGCGCATGAAGCGATAATCACGACCGCAATACAATGAGAGCAGATAAGGCATTGAGGTATCAAGTCCCTCTGTGGTCTTGAAACGTGCCTCAATTGCATCGAGCGTCTCATCACGCTGACCGTAGAACTCGATGAAGCTCTCATCTTGGTAGTTCAAGCATCCCTTGTTGTAACCGGGTGTGTTGTAGAATCCAAGGGCTTGCTGTTCGCCTTTATCTTCCTTCCAATTGCCCTTTGCCTCATAATAGATGTTTTGCAGAGTACTGTCCGTTGAACGGAACACCGCGATTGAATGGTTGGCAGTCGAGTGGTTCATCTCAAGCCCATCGATATGCACATCGCCGATGTCATACGTTCCATCGTAGGCACGCTGTGCCGGGGTGAGGTATCTGCCACCCAATCCACCATAGGTCGCATTCATCATATCACACACAGAGCAGTCATTTGAGTTTGAACTATCGGAGAAGTCAATCTTGATTGTAATCAAGTCAACCGGGATAGTGTTCTCTCCAACGCGTACCTTACCCTCTGCAAACAGTGCGTAGGTGAGCAATGCGTCTTCATTTGTATAGTCTGAGTACAGCGGTACGATGCTCTTTGCCTTTTCAAGATAGATACGGACATTCTTCTTTGGACGCTTGGCCGAGGTTGTACCCTGTCTTCTGATACGCGCCTGTGTCGCCTTGAAACTGCGCCAAGGGCGTACCGGGTCGTAGTAGTACACATCCATCGGGAAGTTGTCGCTGGTAGATGTTCCGTTGTCAAACTCGTTGTGTGCCTCCTCCGAAGCGACAAGGACAACATAAGGAATACCTCGCGCATACAAGGCTGTAGCACTTGGACGGCTCTTTGTGCTACCTTCTGCGGTCTGTGATACAAGTACATTCTCAAAGTTGTACTCCTCGACCATTGCGGTTGTATCGGTGAGCTTCACAAGGTAGTTCTCGAAAGCCTGTGCCCATTCGTAGTATGAGTTCCAAGCCATCATATAGTAGAGATAGAGGTCGCCATCCGTACCGTCCATCGTGATATTCTTCTCCTGCAAGAGGTTTCCGCTTCCGGCCACATAACCGATACAAGCGACCATCTCACCGTTGAGATACATCTTCATCAACGAATACTTGACACCGCTTCGCTCATAGTAGATGGTGGAAGGTTCCACAACAATACCGACGGTTATCTTCTCACCTTGGCGGTAGCTTCTCTCCTCAAGAGCCTGTACGCCGTTCTTGCAGAAGATGGCAACCTTGTTACCTGTTACATAGAAGCCAGCGCCTGTGGTTGGGTCGTAGCACTCTATAAGACGCGATTTCTCGTCCTTGATATTCTTTGCGGCGAAAGCAAACTGTATGGCCGTTCCGGTTGCCTCGATGCTCGATGCGGCAAACGGGTAATGTGGTAGACTCGCCTTTACATTCTCTGCGACACGTAGGCAGTTCTCCCCAAGGAAATTGCCAAAGCCGTTGGTTGTATAGTTCGCCCCGGTCAAAGTCATTTGATAGCCGTTTGAGACAATGGTATGGTCTGCCTCGGAGTTGCTACGGGATGAGAAGTCGAATGAGTACAGAGCACCCTCCTTGGGCTGTGCCTCGATAGCAGAACCCTTCACTGTCAGCACAACCGAATCGCTGGACACATTACCTGTGGTTGCTTGATAGGTTATGCTTTCGCTGCCGTCTGACTTATATCCCTGCACTTGCTGGGTCACTTGATAGCTGCGTGTCGGGAGTGCGTTCAATTGGGTTATCTGCACCCCATTCGCCATTACAGACACATAGGTTTGAGTCTTGCCCGGTGTATATGCGGCGATATCTATTGCTACGGTGTCATACAGCCTTATATTGCCTCCTGTCTTGTCATCGTAGCGCAATGATACAATCGGGGTCGTATTGCCGTCCTCGACAACCATTATAGCCGTGTAGATTATGTTTCCGGTTGTTCCGCTGGCGATATCCGTTCCTTGTATGCGGAGAGGATAACTGCCGTGATGCAAACCGAGGTCTGCCGGGCGCAAGGTAATGGAGTGCGTAAAGCTGTCGTTGATGGTTGCTGTCGCCAATGGTTGCCAAGCACCTCCTATCTTGATGTCAATTTGGGCTGATATACCTTTGTCGGATTGGTTGTTCGCAAACTTATACAGTGGGATTGATACGCTTTCAGTCTTGGGAGTGATAAGCATATCCGCGCTGTACTGCAACACTTGCACACAAGTACAGGTGACATCTACAGCCGTCACAGCGATGTTCTTGCTTCCGGTGTTTCCGGCATCATCAATGGCCACCAATTTGAACTTGCGTGCTCCTGCTGCTGTAAAGAACTGCGTAAAATCAAGTTCAAAAGTGTAGTCCGTCAAGTCGCCGGAACTTGGTTTGTTCACGCGCTCTGTCCATACGGTCAGACCGCTGTCCCTGTCCACAATCTCAAGCGACTCGATGGAGTTCTCTGTTTCAATGCCACCGCCACTTGTAACGGAACGGATTGCAGCTCGTGCCTTGATGGTAGCACCGTATGCACCATACACAGGCGAGTTCTCAAAGGCAATGGCCACGATAGTACCACCACCGCCACCGCCGCCTGTTCCGACAAGGAATTGCTTTTCTTCTCCTACACCTTCACCCTTGGCATTGACCATTTGGATTTTTACGACACCCTCAGTCTCCGTATCGAGGGAAAAGTCAACCGGAATGCAGTCATACGCACCGCCTGTTGATAGTGCCTTTTCGCCTCCTTCTTCAGGAGCGTTGCCGAGTTCCACCTTAGAACCACCACCGCCAAAGTCCTTCCAAAGTGCCACTTCGCCAAAATCGGAAACTGCGCCTTGGAACTGCTTTGTCTCCATTGAGTTTTCAGCCACCTTGTAAGAGATGACAAGACCGGGCTTTGCATAGGTTACACCTTTCTCCTTTTGGTATGCCAACAACGCGGTAACCGCACTCTCCAGCGTATAGAACTGACCTACAGACGGAGCACCGACAAGGGTATCTATTACGATATGCGTTTCGCTGCCGGCGGCCAATGAACCAAAGTCCTTCCAATTATCCAATGTCTTCCAATTGTCTTCGGTCAAGGTACGTCCGGTGTATTGGAATGTCTTCCATATACCGCTGGCAATCTCAAACGAGATAATCAATCCGGATACGGCCATTCCCATTTCCCACGCAACGTGTACCGCAGAAACGGTCGGGTTGTTGGGGTCACACAGCTCATAGTAGCCACTGATGGGCACTTCGTTTGTCACGTTGTAGATGTTACCTACAGCTGCGCCGCCATTACCAAAGTCCTTCCAATTGTCGTGATTGTAGAACGCTGTGATATAAGCATCGCCTATATATTGTTTGGTAATCCACCCGTCTTCGGTAAAGAGGGAGATTACGATACCTTTCTGAAGTCTGGTCGCGTTCAGCAAATAGTCGATAGCATCATCCAAAGTAATAGGAGTTTCAATCCCCTTCCAAGTATTGATGTTTACGAAAGAACGGTTAATGTCCGAAACATATTCGCCCATCCTGCTAAGTTCGTTCTCAAGTGCCAATCCTCGGTTACCAGGGAATGCTGTTGTATCAGTTTCGCCCAATGCCAAGTCAGAGCCAATAACAGCCAATTGGCTGCCACTCCAACGGTATGATTTGCCATCACCCTTACATAGGAACACCTTTCCCCTTAAAGGCTGATACGAAGATTGGAACAAGTCGTCCCCTATCCAATTGGTGTAATACAGACTGTCTTCGGGGTTGAAGACAACAAAAAAGTTTACTGCCGAACAGTAATAGACAGGAGTATATAATCCTTCGTTGCCAAGTTCCGGAAGTTCTCGTGCCTCAATCGTACAGTTCTCAATTATGCCGTCGAACTCAACCACATCGTCGAGAGTGCCCGGCACATATCGGCTTGGGATTTTACCGCTATCGTCAAGAGGTGCAATACCGCCAGCTTTGCCTACAGAAGACCTAAATGTGGAAAATTCACCACTTAATCCGTATAAACGTGTATTGATGCCGCTGACTGTGGCCTGTATTGTCTCAATCTCTTCGATTATATCATTAATGATGTCTTCTGCATCAGATAACGCCTTTTCCAAATTTGTGACGGCTGTTTGCCTTGCGCTGGTCTCAGCCTCAATCTGCGCCTTCAGTTCATAGATACCACCGATATTTCCTACCAATAACCAGCCGGGTTTCTGATAGGCATAAACATTACCTGTATTTACCAATGTTGGTGAATCAGCATTGAAAATGGTTACCAACTGCCCTAAACGCAGAGCCTTTCCATTAGTGCCAATGGGCGACTTGTCCGCGTTCATGGCGGCTACTGATACATACACCTTGCGGATACCGAGGCCGTCAAGGTTCTGTTCCATATCGGCCAAGTATGCGAGTGTATCAAAGTGCAAGCCTCCGACCTCTTCCGGGGTTATGCTATCTATCTGCGTTTTGTCACGCAGAGCTGATGCACGTTGCTGTAATTTATATATTGATTCCATAGATTAGCCTAATAAACGTTTTACATAAGATGACAATTTTAGTTCGCACGAAAGCACACCACGTGGTGTATGAATGGTATCTATTTTTTGACCACAAGCACTACGCAAGTATGCGACTCCCATATCATTTGCAAGGCAAAGAGCATCAACCCACCCTTGATAACCACCATTAATAAAGACAACTGAAAACACTTGATTGTAAAGTTCATTCAAATCTTCATCTTTATCAGCCTTGAATATTCCTCCGGGAGAACCTGCCACAACATTAGTAGCCCAAGTATCATTACTACTTTTTATATTGATACGAATGTATGTCTCTCCTTTCACAACTCTCTTCTTTACCTCACCACTAAAACCATTGTAAAAAGTAACGGGAATGTCCACCCACGGAATATCGTTCACTTCCAGTTTCTTCTTTAATAGCAATGGCAATGTCTTATTCCACACCAAGTCTGTGAAATAATAGTACTCCTCAACACCTGTTGTGTCGTAGCTCAAGTATGCTCTTCCGATATTTCGGCAAGGTCGTTCCTGCCCGTCCTCAAACAAACGAATATCATCCGTCGTGTTCTGTAAACAGATATACGGCTTGGCATCTATGTTCGTAGTAGTAAGCGAAGCTCCTTCATAAGCATATAGTTCGCCGCGAACGACAAGAACACCAGCTGGGAATGTCATTGTCTTCTGTCCTGCAACAGTTTGGTCTACTTCATAGGGATAATCATCCAACACAAAGACTTCTTCTCCATCTGCCAACAATTTGAGAACGGTTTCCCATACCTCAACCATGTTGTTCTGTAGCAATTGGAGGTCGTTTAGAAAGACAGGCTGGCCGCCCTCATTAAAACGAAGTTTATTCATAATCGTACAATTCTATGCGGTACGAGCGTCCCGCTGGTTTATAATAGTTCAATAGGTTATATATTATTTGGAGATTCTCCCCATTGTATTTGTCATCTTCAGAGTCAAGCGAGCTACATAGGAATGTCGGTATATATACAATGAATGTTTCACGACTCGACACCTCATCCGGTTCTCGCAAGTAGAAAGGTTTGTTCCCTGCCATATAGAAATAGTTGGCTGGCTGTCCTTCATTTTGGAAATAGAACGATGGAGTACGCTCATCCTCCGGTGTCTCAATGTAGATTTGATTATCGGTCAAATAGAACGCATCGTTCAAAGCCTTTTGGATATACTGCACATTGGCAGTAATGTTCAACCTTGAGGATACGCTGTCCCGGTAAGCGAGGAACTTGTCATACAGGTATCGCAACGGTGTTATGAACACCCGGAACAGAGCCATCATAACCTTGCTCCTCAATATTGGAGGAAGCAGCTGCTGCACGAAGCGTGTAAAATCAATTCTGTACCACATAGCTCAAGGTA
>JAEIGA010008857.1_pt1 | contig 15222 bp, 19 predicted proteins | sample 9270691 | NCBI WGS metagenome assembly JAEIGA01 (sample SAMN17057246, study PRJNA624740) | gut metagenome | biome: biome; isolation source: fecal sample | host: Bos grunniens | place: China: Xizang | collected 2019
CTATCCCGAAAACCGTTCATATAGGCCTATTTGTCACAATGTAAAAGTTGTATAGTATTTAACTAAAATAGTTGTTTATGTTTTAATTCAATTAGTTTGTGTATAAAGTTTATTGTCTGAAGTTTAAATTTGTTGTTGACTGTAAATTTATATTACATTATAATTATAAGCGTAGTACAAATACAAAATTGAAAGGGGGTTATAAAATTGGTTAAAGCAAATGTTGAAATATTATCTGATAATTCATGTAAAATGATATGGCAATTACTGGATCATCAAATGAAATTATTTTAGAATTAAGTTTAATTTTAATGAGAATTAAAGCAAATGATTCAGGACTTTATGAAGATATTTTTAATTCTATGGAAATTATTAATAATTCATTAGAAGATGGAATTGATGTTGAGGATTTACAAAATATGTTCATTAAAACATATATTAAAGCATTAAAGAAAGCTGGTAAGTTATGATTAATATTGATCTAAAAGATAATAGCGTGATACTATCATTAGATGGTAAGTATTCTAAAGTAATGACTGAAATATTTATAGCACTAGTTAAATTAACTGGTGATAGACCAGAAACATTAAATACAACTTTAGATTTTTTAAAATTATTAGAAGGTGATTTTAAAAATGGTTTAGATGCTGGTACAATAATAAATAATTTAATGGGATCATATTATAAGATAGGAGGTAAAAGAAATGGATGATTATTTGACAGTTGAAGAATATGCTAATATGGTAGGAGCTTCATATTTTACTATCATAGGTTATATAAGAAATGATAGATTAGAAGCCGAAAAAATTGCTGGAAGATATTTTATAAAAAAAGATGCTAAAATAAAAATACGTGTTCCAGACGGTATTAATTCAGAATTTGTAGAAATTGAAAAATAATAATTGATTTCTATAAATATAAAATTTATAATTTAAGTTAGGACAGCTTAAAGAAGTGTAATAAAAGTAACAAAATACAACTAAATAATAATTAAGCTACCTAATAATTTTTTTAAAGCAAAAGGAGAAAAAGAAAATGTTAAAATTAGGAAAGTCAAAAAGCAACTCAGAACTATTAGAAGGTAGAAAGAAGCTTGAAAAGGATTATGTTTGTGAAAATCCATGTATTTTAGAGGATGTGCTTCATGGTAACAATCCAGATAACAATGAAGAATTTTTAACTGCACTCGTTACAACTATGGATGGTGAACCGGCTTATGTAGGTATTCCAGTAACTTCAATGGATGTTTTTAATTCCATAACTGAAGAAGATGTTGAAAATACACTATCTAAGGGAAATGTTTTAATATACATGGAGAAAAAGAGAAATAGAAAAGGAACTAGGGATTATTATATTGCCTGGATGGATCTATTAAACAAGTAATTATTGAATTTTAGTTCAATACAAAATTTATAAATATAGGCTGATCAAGTTTATTCTTGATCAGCTTTTTTTTAATTTAAAAAAATCGGAGGTAGTAACAAAATGAAAAAAAGAATAAATAAGAAGATTAATAAACCTAAAAAATCTAAATTAAATGATAAGACTAAATCTAAAGTAAAAAATCCTAAAAAGTCAAATGTTAAATTTAAGTATAGAGAAGCTAAGAAAAAAGCCAGACAAAACAAAAGAATAAAATCTAAAAGAGTTATAAGAACTGAAGAAGAAAAGCAAAAATTAAGATTAGTTGCTGAAGTTCAATCAAAAGGAAGAACAGCTAATTACAGACTAACTCAAATAAAAAAATATTTTGGTGATTCTACTGAACATTATGCGGGTAAAGAACTAGTGGCTAGACTACGTAATTTAGGTGTTGTTACTCCAGCTGGTAAAGTTAAGTTGGGAGAAAAATTTTTAAACCAGCTCGACATAATGACACTTAAAGCTCTTATTAAAGCACTAGATAAATTCTTAAATTCAGAATACTCTAAAGTTTCTGTAATGAAAAGACGTGAAGAAGAAACTAAAGGAATGTTAGAAACAGATTATAATTTTAATGCTGAAGAAGCTGAAGCTTTATATGAAATGTTAAGCAATGAAGCAATAAATGAAATTTATAAATATATAGATCCTTCTGAATTATGGGCTTTAGTAGATGAAGCTAAAGAAATGCCAGGAAACGAAGCAGATAATTTTTTAGTAGTTGTAAAAAGATATTATGATATTACTAACAATGTCGATTTTAAAAAAGCATTATACACATTTATATATTACTTTTTTGGGGAAGCTTCAGAGGAGCTAAGGGAAGATATAAGAGAATGGGAAGAATTTTCTGGTGAAAGTTTCTTTTAAATAAAGGGGATAGAAACGTATGCTTTACTATAAAAATTATAATGGACATGATATTGAACTTGATTCTAAAAGGGGTGGATCAGGTTACACGTACGATAAAACTATTTATACGTTCGATATAGAAACTACATCTTTTTTATATGACAATTTAACCGATAAATATTATCCAGGAAGTAAATATCTTAAACTTAAAGATAAATATGGTAAAGATTTATCCAGTATAGAATTTAAGTCTACAATGTATATTTGGATGTTGGGAATAAATGAAAATGTTTATTTTGGTCGTACCTGGGAAGAATTAAGGGAATTTTTAACAATGATAGATAAAAATTCTCCTAATAAGAAATTTATGTATATTCATAATTTTAGTTTTGAATTCCAGTATTTAAAATCTTATTTTAAGTTTAATAAGGTTTTCGCCAGGAAAACACATAAAGTTATTCAAGCTGAAATACCTGAATTTGATATAGAAATACATTGTACATATTCAATGACTAATTTAGGACTAAAATATTTACCTGATCTTTATGATTTACCAGTTAAAAAACTTTCTGGTGATTTAGATTATAATAAGATTAGAACTAGTATTACTGGATTATCTAAGAAGGAATTAAAATATTGTGAAAATGATTGTTTAGTTCTTTACTACTATATCAAGTTAGAATTAAAGCAATATAAACACTTGCATAGTATACCAATTACGGCCACTGGTAAAATTAGAAGAAAGTTTAAAAATGAAGTTTACTATGTCAGAAGATATTATAGAGATAAAGTTCATAATGCTATAAATACAGATCCATATATTTTTAACTTGCTTCAATTGGCTTTTGCTGGTGGATATACACATGCTAATTATTATTTAACTGATATGATTATAAAGTTGGTTGATAGTTGGGATTTTACTTCTAGCTATCCTTATTGTATGGTTGCTTTTAAATATCCTATGAGCAAATTTAAAAAGTGCTTTATTAATAATATTAGTGAATTAAATGATAGATTTAGTTATTTATTAGTTGTAAAAATGAAAAATGGAAGATGTAAATATCAAAATACTTTTCTTTCAGCTAGTAAATGCTTAAAAAATACTTTATCTGGTGCCAGGTATGACAATGGCCGACTACTTGAATTTAAGACTGCATGTTACGTTATGACTGATGTAGATGCTAAATATTTAATAGATGCTTATTCAGCAAATGAAGATTTTGAGGTAGAAATTTTAGAAAGTTACTATGCTAAATCTGCCTATCTACCTAAAGAATTTGTAAACTTTATTCTTGATTGCTATGAAGATAAAACAAAGTATAAAGACGTAGAAGGTAAAGAAATAGAATATGCAATTGCTAAAGCTTTATTTAATTCATTATATGGTATGTGCGTTACTAATATAATTAGAGCTATGGTTCAATATGATAATGAGCTTGACTGGCTTCCGGAAGAAGATTTATCAAATGAAGAAATTATTGAAAAGTTAAATTACCAGGGTGAAAACGGATTTTTGTCTTTTGCCTGGGGTGTCTGGATAACGTCATACGCAAGACGTAATTTAATTAATGTTATAATGAAACTTGATAAATATAATATCTATTCGGATACTGATTCTTTAAAGTTGCATCCAGGATATAATAAACAAGTTATTATTGATTACAATAATGAAGTTAAGAGAATACTTTTCAAAGTGTCACAAGATAGAAAGATTGATTTTAATAGATTTCAACCACTCGACTCTAAAGGTGAAAGACATTTACTAGGTGTATTTGACTATGAAGGTAATTATCTAGAATTTAAAACTGAGGGAGCTAAAAAATATGTAGTCAAGACTATTAATAAAAAGACTGGTAAAGAAGAAATTAAAATTACAGTTGCTGGTGTTCCAAAGTCAGGAGCTAAAGCATTAACTTCATTAGAAGATTTTAAGGATGGTTTTGTATTTGATTTTAAATATACTAATAAAAATCTATTAAGTTATGTTGATAATCAAGAACCAATTACTATAAAAGATTACCAGGGAAAGGAGTTTACTATAACTGATAAAAGTGGTTGCTGTTTAGTACCGACTACTTATGTTTTAGGAAAGAAAGAAGATTATGCTGATTTAGTTAGTAGTCATAGAGTTTTCTATAAATTTAATCTAGGTGTTGTTAAAAATAATCAATTTGTATATTAGGAGGTTTTAAAATGTATTATGATAAAAAATTATTAAATGATTTATATGGTGCTACAAATATAACACTTATGAGCGAAGAAAATAGTCTAATTTTAAATGCTTTAAGACATAAGCTAAATTATGCTAGATCAGTTGATCCAATTTTTAATGATAATAATTATATGTTTGTGTTAGGTATTGATGTTATTGATAAATTAGTACCAGATTTATTAGTAGAATGTAAACATGGTAAATTATTTGGAATTAAAGTTTGTATAGATTATAATGATAAAAAAAGTTTTAAATTATTCAAAGAGGTTTAAACATGACAAATATTAAACATTATGATATTACAAATTTAAAAGCTAAAAACGCAAACTATAATATTATTTTCGGTCGTAGAAATAATGGTAAATCATACCAGATCAAGAAAACAGTTCTAACTGATTATTTTGAAAATCATAAAAGATTTATTTATCTAAGACGATCAGTAAACGAAATAAAGAAAGATGTTTGCGAAACTTATTTTGATGATTTTGATATTATGGATTGGTCAGAAGGAAACTATAATGCAATAGTTGTAAAGGGTAATAAATTCTTTTTGGCCAATATATCAGAAGATTTTAAAATTAAATTAGGTGATAAAATTGGCTATATCTGGACTTTAGTACATTATCAAAATTATAAATCTGGTTCTTATTTAGATGTAGGAAATATAATATTTGAAGAATTTATGACTAATACTTTATATTTAAGTAATGAAGTTACTAAACTAGACTCTATATATAGTACTGTGGATAGAAATAGACATGTTGTTAGAATGTGGTTAGTAGGTAACGCAATTTCAAGAATTTGTCCTTATATTGACGGCTGGAAAATTAGAGATGTATTTTTTAAATTAAAACCAGGTGATTTAGTTACTACTGAAGTTTTAACAGCTGATAACGAAACTACTAAATTAATCGCAATTGAAAGGTGTTCAAACGACGCTGGTGGTAAATCTAATTCTTTTACAGATATGTTTGATAGTGGTGATTATATCACTAGTAAGCAACCTTTACTTCCAGGAAGTTACAAAGATTATAAATCAAATTATAAATTTGTCTTTTGCTATAAAGGTTTTAAATTCTTATGTGAATATTTAAGTAAAGGATCTGATACACTTTTCTTTATAAGACCTAAATACAATGAGATAAAACCAAAAACCGTAGTTTTTGGTGATATAAATTCAACCAGTATTTACTATCAAAAAAATATTTATGACTTCAGGTGTAGGAATCAAAATTTACGTGAACTATTTGCTAGTATGAGGGAATCAAATATTTTTTTTAGTGATAATAGAACTGGTACGGAATTTAGGCAATTAATAGATTTTAGTATTAGATTATAGGTGTTAAATATGGAAATTATAATTAATATATTAATAGATGTGATAGTTTGTTTAATATGTATTTATTTACTAGAAAAGATATGGAGGAATTAACATGGCAAGAATAACAAGTACAATTAATTATTATAGAAATATCAATCTTTCAGATGATTATTCTAATGTATGTGATGGTATTGATCTAACAAATTTACAACCATATTTGGTTTTTACAGATACTAATATTAGTGTAATAACTCACGATATAGAAACTGGATCATTTAGAATTAATCGTAATATCAATGATTTATCATATATAAATTATATTGCAATCCTTAATAATTCTAATGATAGAAGTCCAATTTTTGCATTTATTACAAATTTAAATTATATAGCTGATACAGTAACAGAAGTTCTATTTAACATTGATTTATTTTCTACATATTGCCAAACACTTGACTACCAGGATTGTTATATTAAGCGTATGACTGTTAATAATGATAGTAAATATTTATGGTTACAAGATGAAAATTTATCTGCTGGTGATTATGTAATAAATTCTACATTAGAAGATTATACTGTTGATTGGAATTATGGATATTCTGCTGTTACTGATGTTACTGGTACACCTCTAAGTGGTAAAGTATACGATAAAGTTTATAGTGTAGCCGAATTTTCAGGATATTCAAGTTATGGAGCAGTTACAGAAAGTCTTCAATTATATAATTCAAATGATAAGATTGATAATGTTTGTGACGTAGTTCAATATCCTAGGGAATGTGGAGATACTGTAGGCGGAAATGATATACATAGAGCTGTTGATGTTAAATATATAAATATGCCTTCTAATATAGATGGTTACGTTCCTAAAAATAATAAGCTATTTAATTTCCCATATGTTAGATGTTTGATAGTTACAAGTGATGGTGATAGTTTAGAGCTAAAACCAGAACTATCTACAGACGTACAAGGTAGAATACAATATCGTAAAGATGTTATGGTTGTACCTATTGAACAAATTGTTATTACTGTTGGTCAATATTCAGGATATACAGCTAGTAATAATAAATTAGATAGATTATTTATTACTGGCTTTCCACAGGTTACATGGTCTAGTGATAATTATCGTGCATGGCTTGCCAGAAATAAGCCTAGTAGGGATATTCAAAATTTAGTTATTGGTGGCAAATTAGCTTATGGTATTGCATCAAATGATTATATACCAGCTTTAACAGAAGCTGGTCAAATGTTAGTTAATCGGTATGTTGAAAACCAAACAGCTAAAGTAACAAACGACCAGACAATACATAAAGGATCTAACCTGGGAATTGATGTAGCAACTGATACTTTTGGAGCTATTACATACGTACAAACTATAAAGTTTAAGCAAGCTGAATTAATTGATAATTACTTTAATGCTTTCGGATATGCAATAAATAAAGTTTCTTATTTTAGTCCTAGTAGAACTAGATTTGACTATGTTGAAACTGCTGGAAATATTTTTAGACGTAAGTCTGAAGGTGCTGGAGTTCCAAACCTGGCAATTGATAAATTAAATGCAGTTGCTAATTCAGGAATTAGAATCTGGCATAGTATTAGCGAACTTAATAGAGGTAATTTAGTAGACCGTAATAGTATTAGATAGGAGGTTTAATATATGTGGTATGCAAAACCTTCTGGAGGTTATGAAACTACTAGTGATGAAGCTAAAGCTAACATGTTTGAATTTAAAGATAATTTAATTTCAGATTGGACTATTTACGCAATTGCTGGAGCTTTGGGAAATATTGCTAATGAATCAGCTTTCAATCCCTGGAGATGGCAATCAGATACAGTAAATTACAATGCTGGTTATGGTCTAGTTCAATTTACCCCAGCAAGCGGATATATAAATAACTACACAAACTACGCTAACTTATCAACTTCAGAAATTACAGCTGGTGCAAGGCCTGAAGATGGTGCTTGTCAATGTGATGTATTAAGAAATGATAGCATGGGAAAATGGATTGATAGAAGTTCTTATAATTTATGGTATGACCTATCAAATTATGCTACATTTTCAGCGTTTAAAAGTGTTAATAATTTATATGATGCTACTATGGCTTTTCTATATAATTATGAAGGAAATGCTGTTGTATTAAGTCGTGATGAAGCAAGACAAAGGGCTGATTTTGCTATTCGTTACGCTTCAGCTAGTACTTGTTATGAAATTATTACTGGTTCACCTCCTGGACCTGGTCCAGTTCCATCCAGGACAATTGAAAATACATTAATGAAGAAATATATAAAATACGGTATCTGGTTTTAGGTGTGCTAACTTCTTTAAAAGTTAGTGCAATATTTATATAAGAAAAGCACTAGATTAAGGTTATTGAAGTGGAAAAAATAACCAACTAATCTAGTGCTTTTTTAGATTATACAAATTGTTTTTTTGATGAAACTGGGCTCAAATAGAAATTAAAATAGATTTTGATGAGGGGAAAAATCTATTTCTATGTAAATTATAGAAATAAAAAAAGAACTTGTCAAATTAATTTTGGGAGAATTGGCAAGTTCTTTTTTATTCCTTAATAGTAACAAAATAAAATAAATAATTTCTTTATCATTATATATTTTTTTGCTAAAAAGTCAAATTAAATTGCTAAAGTATTTAGATAGCCAGTAAAATTAAAAGTTGCTGAATACTGGTCATTAGTTGTATTTTTAATTTCAATTTTAACTTGTGTAGTATTATTTTCAAATTCTACAGAAGGAATATTTAAAGTATAGTTTTGAGTAGATGTTTCACTACGTGCTATTATTGTATCACTAATAGTATAAGTTGTATTATCTGATTTTATACCAGTAATTAATAATTCTTTTTCTGGATGACTAGAACCAGCTGTTACACTATAATTTAAATTCAAAACACCAGTAGAAGTTGCATTTAAATTTAAATTAGTAATAGTTTGAACTGTAGTATATTCAGCTGTTACTCTAGATATACTAGTGTTAATAGCAATATATTTAGACTCACCAGAAAGAACTGAAAATAATAAATCTACTATTTTAGAACTTGAAAATGTTGTAGTTGTTGTTACATTAGTATCATCAATTACATCAGATCCACCACCCCCACCAGCATCAATTTCTTCTTTAATTTTAGAACTTGACCAGGTAGAAGTTTGAGCTTCAACAGAATCATCAATTTCAGCTTTATTTTCTAGACTTCTTTCAATTCTAGCAATATCTTCATTAACTTCAGCTATATCTTCATTAACTTCAGCCATGTTATCTGCTAATTCTTTTTCAACTTTCCTGGATAACTTGTTTACAATTATACATTCATTTTTTGTTGTTGACATATTATCACCCCCTATTAATTAGTTATAGGTAATTTATAAATTAGTAAATTTTTAGTAGCGGTTGAATTAACATCAAATACTGTTATATCAAAAGTAGAACCAGCTTTTACTTTAAATATTTGTGACTCTAAATTAGTATATGGATGATTTTCAAAATTTATTGTATATACAAAACTACTAGTATTAATTGAAATTAAAGCGTAACTATTATCAGTTGGAGTAAATTCAATTCTTGCAAGCAAATAACAATCTTCAGTAGCTGTATAAGTTAAATTCATACGATTATTAGTTACAGTTGATGATGTTGCAACTTGAGTAACATTAGAATAATCTGGAAAATCACTACTAATTAAACTATCAATTTTATTGCTAGAATAAGTTGTTGAAGAACTAGCTGTAGTATCATTAATACTAGCTTTAGCAGAAATTTCAGTATTAATTTTAGAACTTGACCATGTTTTAGTTGTACTAGTTACAGTATCATCAATTTCAGTTCCTGGTTGAATTCCAGAAATTAAAGCATTAATCTTATTACTTGAATAAGTAGTTGAAGCACTAGCTACATTATCATTAATACTAGTTTTAGCTTCAGCAGTAGTTAAAGCTTCAGTAGCTGTAGCACTAGCAGTATTAGCAGTAGTAATAGCAGTTCCAGCAGTTTCTTCAATTACATCAATTGCGTCATTTTGAGAACCAACAGCTTCATCAATCTTATTCATGTTATAATTAAACTCACCTAACCAATCTGTAGGATCATTTGCTTCATATGTCTTTAAACCTATATTTGTTGTAGTTTGCATAAATTTTTTACCTCCTTTTAATGTAGTAATTATGTAATAATTGCTATGTAGGAGCCGACTCAAAAAGACGTTAGTCTTTTTTCTAATGTCGGACTCTTCCAATTAAATTAAAATTTCTTTTGCTTTTAAATCATACTCAATAGCAGTAATTTCTAATTGCTGATATTCACCAGCAGTAATATTTAAGCTTTGATATTCACCAGCAGTTAAAGAATAAGGTTCACGTAGTAAACGCCAGTAATCATATAAAGCTTTTTGTAAACTTTCATTTAGTCCTGAAGCTGGATTATATACAGTTGGTATTGAATCTGCTAAATTATCAATCTGATTTTGCAAGTTATTAACAGCAAGTGTATATTTAGCATCAAGTAAATTAAATTTAGAATCTGTATAATTCTTAAAATTTAGTATCTGATCATTTACATAATCTTCAAGTTCAGTTACTTCATCTCTAAATTCTTCTAAAGTTGTATTTACAAGTTGTATAGCACTAGCTACTTCAGTTCTTAATTCAGATGCTAAAGAATCAATTTCAGCTTCTAATTCTTCTTTAGTTTCAGCAGTTTTTAAATCAATATATTCAGTTAATTCTTCTTGAATTGTATCTAGTCTAGATTGTAATTCATTAACTAAAGCTATTAATCTATTGTATTCATCTTCCATTTCTTCATATTCATCTAACAAATTATTTGTTAGTTCAATAGTAGAATTAACAGAATCTACGATTTTACAAAGTAACTGGTAATATGTTACAGCATCAAAATCAGCTTCTATAAATGGAAAATTATTCAAGCTACATATATTTAGTAATGATATTTTTTTGTACTCACTCATGTTTAAACCTCCTTTACATTAGATTTTGTTCTAACTTCTAACGAAGTTAGAACAATTGGTAAAATAGTTCATCTAAATCATTAAAAATTAATTCATAAACATTTTCTATATTTTGCGTAATTTCCAAAATATCTTTACCATAAACATTAGTTGTATTATGTCGTGTCCTGGTATATTCATCTTCAGATTGACTACTATTAGTTCCACTAGAAACGCTAGTATCTGAATTTGTACCATTATCTACATTGTATGAATATTCAGATACATAAGTTCCAGATTGTACATCAGCAATTGCATTTTGTGGAGTATCTGACATACGATTATCACTAGTAGTATTTGATGTAGAATTATTTGTAGTATTATTTGAATTAGTACCACTATTAGAACCAGAAGCTTCATATTCTTCAACTTCTACATCAGTTTTAGCATATAAATTTAAATTGTGATAATAGTTATCAAACATTAAATTATACTTTGGCATAATACAATTTAACTTATCATCTAACATCAATTTAAACGTCTGGATTGTTTCAAAACCTATTCTTCTAAGTATAAAGTGCTTTAAAATTTTAATTTCAAAATCATCTTTATTTAAATTAGTTGTTAAAGGATAACTAAAATCAAAAATTTCATCATGGTAAAGACCAGGTAAATCACTAATTTTACTAGTTAAACCAGCAGAAGTATCGTACATTTGTAAAACACTAAGTAAAGTTAGAGGTTTCATATTCGCTTTATTCATAAATATATTATAAAACATTTTGACCACCTCCTACACTTGTTAGATCTAATTCTAAATTATCATTATTATCTGACGTTTCTGAATCTGGTACTTTATCATAGAATTCTACTTCAATTGGCTTTTCTAGAAAATCAGCAAATTTTTCATTAATTTCTTCAATTGCTTTTTTGCGTGGTTCCCACCTAGAAAAACGACTGGCAATAGTTCCACCGTTTAAAGCTGACATTTCATCTCTAATAAGTCTTTCTTTTTTCTGGATAGATACATTTGAAATACCAATAATTCTAAGTGCTTCAGACCATAAATTATTGAATTCTTCACGTAGTTCTGGAATAACTAAAGGTGCTGGAGTAAGTAAAACATTTACTGAATCAATATTTAAATTATCATATGTGAGTATTGTTTCAACACCAGCATCTATATCAGAAGTTAAATCTTCAATACTCTTTTTCAAATTTTGTGGCACTTGATAAATTCTTGGTGTTTTTTGTTGTGCAATATTTACATCCATAGTTCTAACAATTAAAGCTAGTCGTTCAGCATATTGTTCTAAGTCTAGCCAGATAGGCCGTTTACTATAATTGTCATACATAATAACATAATCTTTAGGATATAGAGTTCTACTTCTAATTCCTAAAGCGTTAATACATTGTATAGTTGTAGGCCTTCCATACATGTCTTTAGTACCTAATTCTTCAAAAGGTAATGCTATAACTGAATCAACAGCTTCTTCAAAATAAAAAGCAATAGCACCAGATCGAACTATTTTTTTATTCATATATGCAACATCAATATATTTTGGTAAATTCTTATATATGTAAACATTTTCAGCCAGTGTAAGTAACTGACGTTTGAACATATTGAAAGTATTATAATTATTAATCTGGCTTATCGTTCTTTTTCTACTCAATTTTTTAAACCTCCCTTCTATATTATCTAAAATGAGGGAATAGGAATATAAACTTTCCTATTCCCTAACTGAAAGAAGGATATATTAAGCAACTGTTATTGTAGCGGTTCCGGTTTTAGTAGTATCAAATACAGATGTTGCTGTTACAGTAATTTCAGTTCCTGAAGTTACTGTAGAAGGTACCTTTAATAAACCAGCTTCTGAAATAGTAACAGCTTCACTATTAGTTGACCATGAAACGGCCTTATTTGCAAAACCAGTTGTAACTACACTAGCACTTAATTTAATTTCAAGTCCTGGTGATAAAGTAGCTGTACTAGGTGAAACAGTTACAGAAGATACAGCTGGTGTTACATCTGCTGTAAATACATTAGCCTGAGCAAATGGTGAAGTACTAAATACAGACCATACATGTAAAAAATGATTGTCTTTCATTGTTGTAGGATTATAAAATTGTGTTGCTTTAGTTCCTGATCCAGAACCATCAAGCGAATATAAATAATCCATATAAAAATCATTTGCAATTAAAACAGCTGGAATTTTAGCTAGTTCAGCTAGTTCAGCTTCTGTAAATGAAATAAAAGCATCACCTAAAACTTCTGTTAATCTATCTGAGTCATGATTATCAAAACCATCAATTAGAGCATGTCGCATTTTAAAATCAGCGTCATCTCTAAAAAATGAAGTTGCAAGAACTTCAGTTGATAATTTAGCATCAAATTCAGTGTTGATAATAAGTATTTGCTCATCAAAAGAAGTGGCACGTGATACACCAGCTGGATTATATTTTCTATTTCTAAATGTAAACTTATTAGAAACGTCTTTCATAGCTGATACACGTTCACGTGTAGTAATAGTATCAAAATCAGCTATTTCAGTACTTGTTACAGTACCTTCAAGAATTCTACGGCACAACTGATACTTGTCAATACAATACTTGTCATAAGTCCATGACTCATAAAGCATAGTAATTGAATCTTCTACATAAGTAAATAAATCTTCTGTTTCAAAAGCCATTCGAAGCTGGTTATCACTTGTAGAAGTCTGATAGAACTTCTGAAAATTTAACTCATGTAGATACTGGTACATGTTTGGTACCACATTTGTTAAAAATCTAGTTACATTGTTAGCATTTTCATTGTAATCGTAAACATCACATAGATCATTTATAATTTCCCTGATCTGCTGACCATAATTTAGTGTTCCCTGGCTAGTAAAAGAAAGCCATGGATTTTCCCAATGGTTACGCTTGATAATTGTTAGTCCAATTAAATTAATTGTATTGATAAAAGCATTTCTATATCTTTCATTATCACAAATAATACGACCAATTTCTTTAATTGACTGTCCCTGGACTGGTAAATCTAAATCAGCTTTTAGTTCTGGTGTTACATTAATTATGTAACTTAATAATTCTACCGAATCATTGACTTTTAATGTTTCATTTAATTTTTTAGCCATGTTTAAACCTCCTAAATCTCTTTAATATCAACAACTTCTTTAGTTTCTAGTTCTGGTACTTCAGTTTCACCAGTTTCTTCTGTTTCTCCTGGAGCTTCTGGAATTCCTAAAAATCTATTCTTGTATTTTTCCTTTAAATCTCCTAATTGATAATTTAATTCATCAACTTTAACTTTTAAAGCTTCAACTTCAGCTTCATCAACTGTTACTTCTGACATTGAATCAGTAATATCTTCAATTAATTCAATTGCTAGATCTACATCTTCAATCTTTTCATTGACTTTAGCAATTAATTCTTCTTTGCTTAATTTCATTTCTTTACCTCCTATATTTAATTATGTGATATATTTTTTCAAGTTATCAACAGTAATAAAAAATAATTGTTGATAAGTTTTCTAATTCTAGATTAATATTAAATATTGCTAATGTCAAATAATTTTATTATAATATGTTTAACGTGAATGTTAGAAAGCTGTTATACTTTCACCTTCTCCAACATAATCAAAATAAAAAAGAAGTAATGGTAATTTTTTACCATTACTTCTTTTTTTTCACTCATACGCTAGAAATTACATCTGCCTGACAAACTGAACCAATTAAAATATATCATTAATAAAAATTTTAGTCAATTACAATATTTGCCAAATTGCTTTTATCTTAAAATTTGTACCATAATTTTCACGAATGTAATTAGCAATATTTCTTTCTAATTCTCTTTTACTTCCTGGATTGATATAGATAGTTGAATTTATTACTTTATCTTCAAATTCAAATAAAAATTCGTATTTATTCATTTAGTAACCTCCTAAATTAATTTTTCAATATCACATATAAAAGGAATTCTAACATCTTCTTTATGATCAGCTTTACAAATACAATAATCACCACATTCTATAAATCCTTTTTTATCCAATATTTCCATAGCTTTTAAATACATTGAATATTCAATATCATCATATTCTAGTTCTATACTATGATCTGAATCATAAATATCAAAATTTAAACTAAATAAATTATCTAATTCTTCTTTAAAATCATCTTTTGTAATTTCAATAACTCTAATAGCTGGTTTTGTATTCATTGCATATACTTTAAATAATTTTTTCATTTTGTTACCTCCTGATCTACTTAAGTAGTTACTTAAGTAACTACTTAAGAACTAATTATATTTTAACACATTTATTGTATAAGTCAACAACAAATTTAAACTTCAGACAATAAACTTTATACACAAACTAATTGAATTAAAACATAAACAACTATTTTAGTTAAATACTATACAACTTTTACATTGTGACAAATAGGCCTATATGAACGGTTTTCGGGATAG
>JAEIGA010008858.1_pt1 | contig 15221 bp, 24 predicted proteins | sample 9270691 | NCBI WGS metagenome assembly JAEIGA01 (sample SAMN17057246, study PRJNA624740) | gut metagenome | biome: biome; isolation source: fecal sample | host: Bos grunniens | place: China: Xizang | collected 2019
AGCTTTACTAGCATCACTATTATATATGGCTACTTGTAATGTACTAGCAGCACTTCCAGAGGGGTTAGAATATTTAATAGCCGGGTTTGCTTCGTCATTAAAATTAGGCGCTTCTGTGATAGTTGCTTTTCTTGCTATAGTGGTTAAAGTTTTACTTGCGCTTACCTCTAAACTTCCTGCGCTAATTCCAGTATTAAAAACCGCAGAACAGGAAAGTGTTTTCTTTCCCTCGCTATTATGCGCTATATTTAGTGTTTTGCTATAAATTGTGTTACTGCCGCTAGTTGTTTTGTTAGGATTGATATTAGCACTAAAATTATATGTAGTACCATCAATTGTAACAGTACCTTTAGGGCTATAATGGTTAAAGCTGCCATAATCCCAGGAGCAAATAAGCTTAACAGTTACGTTAGAAGTATTATTAGCAATACTTTGATTATTTTGCGTAATATTTAATTTAATTGAAACTCCCATTTATTAACCTCCAATCCAAAAACATCCAGTTCTGTTAGTTCCATAGTCCTCAAAGCGGCTATTCTCACCAACAATTAAATAAGTAGTTGCGTGGAGGTTTACGGCATTAACACCCTCATTATTTACTACTAGAATCACATCACCATTTCTATAAATGTACATACCATTTTCCGTAATTTGTGTTTCCATTTCGCTGCCGCTTTTGGATATCAATAATCCGGTAGAATCAAAAGAAAATCCAGTAGTAGTCATTACCTTATCTACACCGTTTTCTAATGCCTGTTGAATCTGAATAGTTAAATCTTCTGCGCTCATCTTTGCTTCTACCTGGGAAGCAATAACAGCTAATTCATCATTAACATTTTCAAAAGCATTAGTAAAACCATCTTGAATGCTAGAAACTGTAGCAGTAATTCCCTCTGTGTTAATCTGTAAAGCTGCTATATCCTGCGCATTCTGTGTAACTTCACTAGCTACTAAATCAATCTGCCTATTGGCCTTATCTACTCTTGCGTAAGTTTGCTTTAGAGCATCACCCAGGGAAGTAGGGTTAGCCGCTGTTTCTGTATCTGCATCCTCATACTTCCACTCCGTAACCTGGGATAAGCCGCCGTTATACTCCAAAGTATCATTTAGTAAATAAGAAATAACCGTATTATTATCTTTAGTTACTAAGCTAATCTTATCTCCTAGCTCTATAAGGGGGTTTCCTCTCCAGGAGCAAGAGAATTGATTAATTGTTAATCCACCTACTGCGGCTAGGGCATTATCTACCACTTCCCCAATATCTTCCCTTAAATCCCAAAACGGGTTATCTCTTACATATTGGGTAGTGCCGCTAACATCCAGGGAAGCTATAACGTTATCCCCTAGCTCAGTAGCGTGACAAATTGCGGACAATCTGCGGTTAGTGCCGCTTTCTAGTGTAAAATAATTAGATTTATCAATATTAAAAACCGCTGCCCCTGTTACATCTAATCTCTTAAAAACCAACTTATTATTATGGTTGATAAAATAAATACTCTGTGTAGCTTCGGCAATTGCGTTTAATGCTTCTCTAATCGTTTCTGTACCATCAAAGTTAGCTCCATTCTCAAAACTCAAAGCAAGAGTAACTCCACCCAAAACAATAAACTCAAGCCCTAAGAGTTGAGCAATGGAGCGCACATAGTCACCAATAGTCGCAGGAAAAGTTATATCTAGTTCTGATACTGTATGCTTACTAGCATTATATAAAGCATCGTAGGCAGTTACGCTAAGCTCATTAGTATTCTCATCTCTGTGAGTTTCCGTTACGTAGAAATTAGGGAAAGTATTCACATATTCCCCACCAATAGACAAATAAGGCTTAAAATTGTCTGCCGTAGTAATATGAATATATCTGTCTTTATCTATTAAATGTACGTTTAGCTTCTGGCAGATACCAAAGCCGAAAAATTTACTTTCTCCTATGCGCTCAATAGTAAAGCCCTTAAGCGCATAATACTGGGTATAGGTATCGGCTAAAGTAGAACCCTCATAAAGTTCTACCTTAGCTCCAATACTTCTAACCGGGGGATTAAATAACTTATCAGAAATCATTATTTAGCCCCCTTATAATTCTATAAACTCTAAAGTAAAAGCATCAAAGCTTACTTTATTAGTCTGGATAGTATAATATTCAACATTGCTAGAGGGGATAATACAATTTACATTTTCCTCTAAAGCTCCTGTTACCGGATCTAAAAAAGAAATAGAAACGTTAAAAGCTGCTACTAAATTTAGGATCCAGGATACAATATTACTATCTAGCGGAATTAGGCCGACTTCAATAGTGCGCTTGTGGTTAATAAAGTCTACTACTGTATTTCCTGCGGCATTAGTTTGAGCGTTATAATTAGCTTCTTTCTTTACTTTTAACTCATTTACATACTGTGAAAAATCAGCGTTTCCGATCTTGAAATATGCCATTGCTTCCCCTCCCTTAAATTAGATTCAAGGCTAGTTTTCCTGTCTGCCTTGTATTTTGATTAATAGCGCTAATAGCTGTTCTAGCAAATACATTACCATCAACCTCTAACACTACTGGGCGATTTGCGCCCACTTTATCAATCATTCTAGCCGCTAATACATCTATCCATTTAGTTTCCTCAAGTGGTACAATTGCTTCCGCTCCTGCTTCACCTAAGCCGCCAATATTACCACCATATCCGAACAAAGTAGGACTATCAAAAACACCGCCTTTTGCGTACCAATCTACGGAAATAGATGGAATGCTAGGAGGGTTTAAGCTAAACTCACCACTAATAGAGAAATGGGGTAATTTGATTTTAGGTAGTTTCCAGTTAGCCCCACTAAAGAAATTCTTAATAGCATCTAATCCATTTTTAACAACGTTCTTAGCTGCGTTAATCTTTTCTTGAATACCGCTCTTTACCTGTTCAAACTTAGTTTTTACTGTGGAAGCAATATTAGAAAGCCTAGTTTGTGCTGAGCTAACCATATTTTGAAATCCCTGTACTACAGCATCCTTAGCGGCTACAATTCTTTCTTTCATAGCTGCGGCTACTTCTACTACTTTAGCCTTAATGGTATCCCAATTCTTTACACAAACTACGATAATAGCAATAACAGCCGCAATAGCAGCCACAATTAAAGCATAAGGCGCAATAGCTACAAGCATTGCCGCAGCCTGGGCCGCATAAGCAGCGACTAAGCCCCATACAGTAGTAACCTCTAAAGCTGCCATAGCTGCCTTTACCGCTGCTACAGCGTTATATAATCCAATAGCAACAACCAACCCGGCTAATAGTCCTGTAATAATTCCTAGTGCGGTTTTGTGTTGTGTCATCCAGTTAAATACATTACCTAAAGCCGCTGCTACACCTTCTAGCAATCCCTGTAAATTGGGTAGATACTGATCTGCTAGGCTCTGGATATATGGAGTAACAATAGCTAGAGCATCATTAGCAAAAGAAGTAAAAGCAGTTACTACAGGGGCTACAGCTTCACCCAATAGAGCTAAAGTAGCCTGTAGATTTGCGTTAGCTTCATTCTGCGCTAATACTTGTGCGTTATTCTCTTCATAAGCTGCCGCAGCTTCCCCATATAACCCGGTAAGAGTGGATCTTACTAAAGCTTCTCTTTCTTCAATACTGCTACACTCAGCTAATTTAGCGTTAAATTCATCTGTGGTAATTCCTAACCATTCTAATCCGTCTGCCATTGTGCCTTGTACGCTGCCTAGCTCAATCGTGTGGTTAATGGCTTCAGCGAAACCGGGTATATCAATTGCTGTACCCCATTTAGCGTAAACTCCCTGGCAAATAGTAGAGTATTCAGCTAACTTACTTTCTTCCTGGGTAATATTGGCTAATTGCTGCGCTGCTTCTACTGCTGAACCCGTGTCACCTAAAACCCTATACAAATCATTGTATGTAGTTTTAGCCTGTTCTGCTGAGCTTCCTACAGTTTCAAAAGCTGATACTAGCTTAGCCTGTTCTGCTCTGTATTCTGCCGTACTAGCTCCCAGGGCTAAAAGTGCTGTTCCTGCCGCTGCTATTCCAGTAGCTACAGCTTTTGCGCCCTTACCTACAGCAGAACCAATAGAGCTAAAAATACCATCTACGTTTTTTCCGGCTTCCTTTACTTTATCTTGAAAGCCTTTTACACCTTGCTTAGCTTTTTCTAAGTTCTGCTGTAGCTTACTAATTTCCGCAGAGATTATAATTTGTAATTTTTCATTCATTGTTTACGTTACTATCCCCCTCTGTAAATCTTTGATTAAAGGAATCCGCAAACTGTCTAAATCTAATAGCTGATAGTTCCATTCTCTTTTCCGCTTTCTGTTCTTCGATCTCCTGGCTATCAAATAGAGTGGGATACACTACGCTAATATCGGGCATCTTATTAGAAGAACTATGTAACCGGGATATACTTCTACCTATCAAATCAGCTAAAGTATAATCAAAAGTAGCTTTCTCTCTCTGAGTAGCTATTAACATTCTCTTCTTACTATCAAAAGCTCTTTGTAATTCTGCTATAGTCATACTCCAAAAGGCATCCTCAGTAATACCCCAATCCAAAGCGGTATCTAACCATTTATAAACGCTATCAGCATATAAAAAAGGGGAGTGGTTAGATTCTCCCTTAGTTAGTTTTTTTCTGCTTCACTATCTTTTGGAATTAATCCAGAAACCTTATAAACCTCAATAATCACAGCTAGAAAATCTGTAGCTGAGTTATCCTCTAAGTAGCTATCAAAAATATCATAAGCATCATTTAGGGAAATACTGTGGTTATACTGCTGTAAAGAATAGAACAATACGTTAACCATCTGAGTTAAGGTAGGTAAAGTAGTACCATCACCGAAAATAGATAAAGGGTTACAACCTAAACTTTTCTCCAAAGCAATAAGATTTCTAGTATTTAATCTCAATCTATAGCTCTTGTTTCCTGCTTCAAAATCTACATATAACATATATAAAACCTCTCTTTTTTATATAAAGTTAGGGAAAGGGAAAAGGAGAAAAAACCCTTTCCCTAACCCCCTTATAAGGGTATATTAAGCGCCAGTAGCCCAAACCATTGCGGAACTAGGCTTAATGCTTAATGTATAAGTAAGTGCGGCATTTACTCCCACACCATCTAATTTAACGGAACATTCACCGCTAAAAGTACAAGTAGCAGAATCGGGGAGTGATACTTTCCAGGACTGTACCCCGGTTAAAGCGTTTAGATCGCTAAACTGCTCTTTCTCATATAAAAACTTAAAATCCAGGCTATCACCGTAATTTAACAAGCCCTTAATGTATCTATGTGCGCTGTCCGCTAATACGGTCACTTCTACGGAATCAGCAGTACCGCCAAGCTCTGGGATCTCCATTAGATTTTCCAGAACGGTAGTACCATAAGACAAAGTAATACCTTTAGATAAAATACCCATTGTTTTACCTCCATTTAATAAACTTCTAAAGCTCTTGCTTCATAAGTCATAATCTTTTGAATCATTGTGCTATTAATATCGTATAGCTCACCTACTGAAACTCTAGTAAATCCAATAGGCCGTAATACTCTATCAATCTCTTTAGCATAATTATTTAGTGCCGCAATATCATTACCCCATACCTTTACAGTAAAGCTAATCTTGCTATAACCTAAAGAATCCCCATTAACTTCTACAGCGTTATTTCTCTCCTGGTAGCTAATACAGGGGGTTTTAGTGCTGCTAGTTAGGAATAGTTCGTAATGGGTAGGGAGAATAGTTTTTAATGCGGCTACTAATTCTGTACTATAATCAACCATCTAACAAAGCTTCCCCCAATACTCTTAAAATCTCTTCTCTATTTTCATCCAGGGCCGGGCGCATATATGGCCTAGGCTCACTACCATAAGTTTTTACAGCCGGGATACCCTCAGCCCTCATACTTGCTACAGTTAAGTTAGCTTCCTGTTCTGTGTAAATGCGCTTACTTGCAGGCTCATTTACTTGGCCCTCTACATAAACCCAGGGAACTTCCTTTCTGCCGCCCTGGGGATGATCGGAATAAATACCCGTACCATACTCTACATAGGGCGCTTTATAGTAGTTTGTATATACTGTTCCCTCAAATCCGTCTACCTTGCTATGTATAGTAGGGGCTATTTCTTTCGTTGCGTTCTGCCTAGCTGCCCTCTCAACAATCAAAGTAGCCTGTCCAATAGCAGATTTGACATTTTCAGAATTAGAAAGCTTCTCTAGGCGGCCTAGAGCGACTTCTAACCCGTTAATCTCAATAGCCATAGAATCACCCTACCTTAGCCATAAAAACCGCTCTTAGCCGCCCTGTGGGGTTGACATACAAAACTTTTAGCTTAGTTCCGTTATAGTCAATCACATAGCTATCATTTATGGATTTATCGTAGGTAAGCCCCATAAAGGAAGCGTTAGTGTATAAAATGTTATCCTGGATAGTTTGGGAAGTAGTAAAGATACTCATTTTTACAGTTCCCTTTGGCTCCTGGCTTAGCTGCGGCTGTCCGTAGCTATCATTTTCTCCAAAAGTAAAGTAGTTGTAAGTACGAAAATTATTATTAATCATACTTACACCACCTTAATTTTTCTCTTGCGGTTTAGAATAGCTAGGATCTCTTTGGGGTATCCGTCAATATAATTTTCAGAAACACCGCTATAGGATTGACTAGCTAAGCCCTCTGTATTCAATCGGTTAAGCTTGATAATAGCAATCTTTTGAGCTACCATTTCTAACTCATAATCAATCAATCTATTACAATAAGCTTCTACTTCGGCTAGTGCCTGTTTAGCACATAATCCAATTTGCGCATCTGTATAATTGCTTGCGGCATCCCCTAGCAAAATCTTAATTTCTTCAATCATAAAAATACCTCCATTTTAGAGGGTTTGGGGGCAGTTACCCACCCCCTATAAATTAGGCACTCTTAGTAACCTTACAAACCTTAGTAGCATCCTCAAGAGCGCAGATATAGTAAGTGCGCAGAATAACAGTATTCTGTCTGATTTCCTTATCTCTATCCTGCTCAACTTCAACATCTTTCTTCATAAACAGCTTTACAGCTTCGTTAGTCATAACATAAGCAGCATTAGTTAAAGCCTTAGTAGCAATAACAGGAATACCGCAGATAGTACCAACCTGGCCATTGTAAATCACTTCGCCCATTCTAGCGGCCTTATAGTCCTCATCCTTGCGCAAGTCAGCTTTCCAGGCATTAGGAATAACCACATACAGCTTGCTTTCATCTTCCATATTCAACTTGCTAATAGCATCAACAATAGCATCATAGCCAAAAGTAGCAGCACTATGGGAAACAGTAGCTTTGCTAATCTCAGAAACAAAATCAGCAGTCATCTTGTTAACCATTACCTGGTTAGCGCCCTTAAGCATATTATCTACAATGGTATTATCTTTCATAAAATCTTCATCGTAGTAGTCAAAAACCTGCTGTACTAGCTTAACGGTATAGTCCTTACCAACGTAGCTAATAGAACCACGGTTAGTATTACCCTCACCGATACCCAGTTCTTCAGCTTCACCATCGTAAGTATAAACGTTAATAGTCTTAATCATTCCTGCTTGCTGAGTTAAGGAATTATCAATAGTCATCAAAGAACGAGAATTGACAGCAGTAGTAAGCAAATCAGTAGCCTTAGCTTCAATAACTCTATTTTCATAAACAGTATTAGCCATAATCTAATAACCTCCAAATTAATTAAAAAGTTTATTGAATAACTCCGGGTTAGTTACCATTAAGTTATTCAATTCTGCCATACTCATTTTTTTGGCAGATTCTTTAGTAATTTCTGCCGGGGTACTACTATTTCCCTTTGGAGCGTTCCCGGCTAAACGCTTCTCCACTTCACCCTTTACAGCAGCCTTAAAAAGCTTATCTAGCTTATCAATATTAGCTTGGGAAGCTTCGATATCATCTGTAATAGCAATGATATCCGCAAACTCAGCACTTAAGCCCCTGGAAGAAAGAACGCTTTTAAGCTCCGATCTATTGCGCTCAATCTGAAATTGTGCTAACTGCTCTTCTAGTTCCGCAATGCGTGAATCCTTTTCTGCTTTCTCTCTCTCATTACCATCTAGCTTAGAAAGACTTAATTGCTTATCAAACTTTGCTTGCTGCTTCTTTAGTGCTGCGGTTACTCTCTTATCCGCTTCACTCTGTAAAAGGGCTAAAACCTCTTCTTGTGTATAGGTCTTAACTTCTGCGCCATCTTCTACAGGCTCAGTATTAACAACGTTGTTATTTTCTAAATTCTCCATAATATAACCTCCGAAAGTTATAGTTATTATGTAAACTATCCCTTTAATAAAATATTAGTTGTTTCTTTAACGTCTAACCCCTACCAAAAGACAAGTATTAGAATCCATCTAGTTTTAACTGTTCTCCCTGGTTTTGCGTTTCTACTACAGGGATAATAGTACAGCGGCATCTAGGATGGGCAGGAACGGGGATAGAATCATACACGCTAAAATACTTTTCATGTAGCTTGCCGCATTCCTTACATCTGCGCTCATCATAATCGGCCCAAACCTGGACACGCTCAACCCCCATATCTTTATATCTCTGTAAAGCTGCCTGTGTCTGGATATGGTTATATTCAGTTCTAACAATGCTATCAGCCCTGTTATAAGCTACTCCAAACTCTTCCATTAGCCGCTTTTTAAGATCCTCTGTGGGTCTTCCAGTCAAAACACAATCTATTAAACCATCGTTTAGGGCTTGCTGTAATTTATCTATATTTCTCCAAACCCTATTACTCCAACTTTGCCCATCTGCGCACCAAATAGCATTAATCATTTGCTGCGCCGTTTCAAAAGATACTTGATTAAAAGTACCATCATCCAAAAGGGCTAAAGATCGGTAAGCGCTTCTATACTGAGCTATAAAATCTCTACTCATTCTAGCCGCTACTCTATCTCCTAATCTCTGTAGCTCTTCTTTTAGTGCGGTTTGGGCTTTCCAGTAGGCATCTAGCCTATATAAATCAGCCGGGGTAGGAGTCATTCCCTCAGCTATATTTGACATTACTTTATTATAGACTTCTATAAACTGCCCAATAACTTTTTCCATAGTTTGCCTATAATACTTTATTAGCTGCTCTTCTGTAGCTTTAATTCCCCTATTAGTTACTTCCTCTTGCGCTTTTGCCTGTCTTTCTTTCCAGTAGTCATTAACAAAAACATCTTTTGCGCTCATTCTTCTAACTCTTCATCCTCAAAAGAATTTCCAGTAGCCCCAAAGTCATAAAGGGCCATATTTGCGGCTTTCTGCTCCTGGATAGCTTCTAATTCTGCGTTTACGTCACTAATAAAATCTAACTGAGAAAGTAAAGTAGCATCGGATACAGTACCCTTTAGCGCATTTACTAGATTTACCGTAGCTGTCATATCTTCGGGAATATTGCGCTTAAACTCAATCTCAATATCTCTAAATACCTCTTCACCTAGCTTAAGGGAAGCAATACCGCTAATAATTTCTACTCTTCTTTGTAGAGCTTTCTTCATAACTGATTCAATCTTACCGGCCCTTGTTTCCATTCCTGTTAATCGGTACTTAATAGCAATTCCGCTAGATACTCCACCTACGAAAGTTTCGCTAGAGAAATCGGGGCATTGCGCAACCCTGTAAATACTATCGTGGATACGCTTTAGAATATTCTCTACTTGCGCATCATTAGCAGCTTTAGTTAACCATTGGGCGCTGCCACCCTCTGGAATAATCAAAACTCTGTTAGCTTTCATAGCCGCAATATCTGTGGGCTCAGCATCCATATTCTCTAATACTAAGTAGGCATCGCAGAAAGCAGCATAATCGTCGATCTCCGCACTAAGCAACTCATTTACAGCATCTTGTAAAGGTAAGATACAATCAAAAATACTTTTCTCATCTGGAAGAGTAAACACGTTAGCCGGACATTGAGAAAAATAGTGCTGTTCCTCTCCGATAAAGGTTAGATAGCCATTCATTCCCGACATAGTATAATGCTTAATATCAAAGTCACTATATACATCTACGTTATAAATGTCTGTATCATCCCAATCGTTAAGCTTATACATCCGCACAAAATACATTAGATCCCCGGTTAAGCTATCATCAAAGATTCCAAAGCAGCTTACAGGGTTAATAGTTCTAAATCGGGTTTGTCCGTTATTATCTATGTACATTAATTCACAAGCTACTCCATAGATAAGAGCATCTAATAGAAAATCGCTGTCTTCTGCTTGATAATCGTTATAGCGTAGAATATCCATAATATTTTCTATATCCTGTTCGCTTCTATAGTTGATATAGCCAGGAGTAGCCAAATAACCGCAATAAGAATCTACAATGTTTTTACAGTAGTTAATTACTGTTCTGCTACAGGGCTTGCTAGGATCTGAATAAGACTTATTTAAGATAGCCTGTAGGCCGTCATAGTAATTCTTATATCTAGTCAATTTAGGCTCATTATTCATCCTAAAATGGTTAATCATCTTTTGGAGTAGGGCAGTATTTAGCTCAGCTTCTTTATTCAAATAAAACACTTATATACCCCCTTACTCTGTATAACTTACACCGTATCTCACAAACAGGGCTTTTACTTCTTCATTCTTTACAATCTTCTTTTGCTGTCCTGCGTTAAGCGCATCATACATAGTTTGTAAAGCTACCCTTGTTTCTTCAATTACAGCGTTAGTATTATTAATCAATTCTGTTTTAAGCATAGGCATTTACCCCCAATTGCTCTAAAGCTGCTATATAGTCTTCCTGTGTTGCTTCTTCTAAGTCTTCTACTGGGGGCAGTTCGTATAACTCCCACTCTAGTTCCTTAGTTAGTCTGTAATCGTAACCAATAGGAGCAGTAGGTTTATTAAGAATCATATTATAAATAGCGTTATACTCTGATTCTGTAATCTCTTCTCCGTACCAATAATATTTTTTTGTCGTGATACTCTTATTCAGCATTCACCACACCTCCAACATTCCACCAAGCTTTAGAAACAAAATACTTGTAGTTTATTCCTGCTTTCCACTTTTGTGCTGTGCTAGCATTTTGGGGAAGTGAGAATTTTTCCGAAGATGGAATAAAATTAGCAGTCATACCATAAGCCACACTAGTTACTGAATTAGTAGTTACAACATATGCGCCACTAGGTAAAACCATAGCTATATATATAGCTAGTTCATTATTCGCAGATGATGTTATTCTTTGTGCCAATCCTGTCAAACCGTTAAACCACATATAGCCAACATTAACGTTATGCCCATATGGGTTAACATTATCCGCAGATAAATCCTTAAAATCGTCTGTCCAAATTAACACAAAATCTGGTACTTCTCCTAACTGATGTGGGATACCATCAGATGTAGTTAATACTACTACATCCGCATCTAATACAAACTCGCCCATATCATAAGCTAAACCGCCCCCACCGCTTACAATACTAGCAATCTCTAAGGGCATAGCATCCAGGGTTAGCCCCTCTTCTTTTCCTGTCTTAACTCTAATCGCATCGGCAATAGCGCCTAGTTTCTCAGTAAGTGCCATTTTCAATAACCCCCAATGCGTTATTAATTAGTTCGTTAATATGTTCATCACTAGGAAAATCAGTAGCTTCCCATACTGTTCTATCCTCTTCTACACTTGTTAGTTTAATAGTCTGCCCTACTTCAATTTCTCCAGGTACTTTAATAAAATAGCGGCGCATATTGTCGGAATTTGTATATCCTAGCCCGTAGGCTTCATCTGCTCTTAAATATGCTTCATCTGCTCTACTTTTTGCGCTATCTGCTGTATTCTGCGCCTTGTCTACTTTTTCTTCAATTTCGGAATCCGCAGGAATAGCGCCTACATCTTCTGCGGTTAATACTACTTCCCCTGTCTGTCCGTTTACAGACTGAACATTACCGCCCACTCTGTTTCTATAAATTAAGTCAATAGCCATTTATACACCCCTCATCTTTCCTAAATAATATAAATTGGCTGCTTAAAACATAAGCTATTATTATCGGCGCAAATACAATACCAAAAGCGCCCACATAAACCGCTAGTTAGTCTTCCATCAATATGAAACTCCCAGGCATCGTCAATATACTTACCTGGAACAGTAACCAATAGGCTTAAGTCATCGTAAATCATTAAATGGCAATCAGCATCTAAAATTACTTCCCCGGTATCGTCTGTAATATTTGCGCAAATACATACATCTTCCCCGGCTGTAGCTCTAATAGCGTTATATACATACTCAATCACAATAAATTCCCCCTCTTATAATCCAAAAGCGGATTTATCAAATACTTTTAGCTTACTTTGCGTGTAAATATCACTATATCCATACCTACAAGCATCTATAGCGTGGCTAAACTCGTGCGTTGTTTCCTCTGTCCATTCCCCTGTAACCTTACTCTTTACGTAGCTAAAGTTTTCTAGCTCAGTAATAAAGTTAGTACAGCTAGGATGAACTATAATTAAATGGTCTTGTAAGAACATTAACCCGGCCCGTACAGAATCCTTACCCTTTGCGCAAGCTACAGCATTAATACCCTCTTGCTTAAAATACTGAATGCTTCTAGGCTCAGCAGCATCTACAAAGATTTTGTTTTTCTTCAATCCCATTTCTTTAATAGCTGCGGCAACCTCTGTTAATTGGCATCCGCTTTTATAGAACTCTTTGAAAACGTAAATAATCCTGTTTTCCCTGTCATAAAGAGTATCTATAATAGCTGTAGGATCTATCCAACCTAAGTCAAGCCCTGTCCTATGCTCTAATCCAGTAGCCGCCAAAGCCATAGGGTCAAACTCTTTCTTTTTCCAATTAGTAATTACTAATCCCTCAGCATCTACACCCCATTCTCCATCGCAGAATATTCTAGCCTTAGCCGGGTTTCTTGTATAAAGCTCTTCCAGGCTTGCTATATACTCAGCAGATAAAAACGGGTTATCTCTGTATGTGCTATGCGTAAAGATAAAGCTACTAGGAGGGTTATTACAAAAGTTATATAACCAATGATTCTTAGAAATAGGGTTAAATGCCATTATGATTTGTTGGTTTACTGTACTACCTCTTAATCTCAAATTTAGCTGCTCTACAATACTTTGCGGTACTTCGTAAGCTTCCTCAATAAAAACGCAGCCTATATTGTTAAGAGAAAGTAGCTTAGTTTCTTCATCCAAACCAATAAAAATAATCTCACTACCATTAGGGAAACTTATATTAAAATCTGATTCTCTAACCTTTACAAACCGGGTAAGCTGCCATTTAGCTAAGATATCCTTAAACAAACTAAAGCAAGTATTTCTAATAGTTGTTCCAGTACGGCGGCAAACTAGAATTTTAATCTTTTCGCTACAGGCTCTAACAATCAGCTTTTGAGTTATAAAATAGCTTTTTGCGCTGCCTGCCGAACCCATATAAATTTCCCATCTATGCGAGTAGTCCAGAAGCAAGGGGAAAAACTTGGGAACAAACAAAGATTTTTTAATTCTTAAATCTATTTGCGCCATACTATCACCTATTAACTAAATAGGGCTTCCCAGGTCTTAGCCCCTGTTACACCATCTGCGGCAAGGCCCTTTTTCTTTTGGAAAGCAATAACAGCGGCCTTAGTATCATTTCCATATACGTTATCTGCGGAAATGCCTAAAAGGGCCTGTAAAACCCCTACATACTTATTTTTATTTCCAATCTGTAAAGTTGGTAGGGAAACTGTAATTTTGCTTACTGTAGCTAACTCTGTATTAACTGGGCTATTGCTAGGGTTAATAGCTGTTCCCCCAAAAGTAGAAACATTAGAAGCTCCACCGTCATACCAAAAATATTTAGCTGTTCTTGTGTCGATATGGGTAAAAGTGCTGTATACTCCGATCCCCTTAACTCCGATACTTTCCGCATACTTAGCAACCTCTTTAGGCTCTACTCCCTGTACTACAATATCTGCGGCCTGTCCTTTTGTATGGTAACTATTCTTAGCTCCACCTACCTGGGGGCTAGAATTGTGCGTAGGGCATCTATAGCCGCTGTTAATAATTACAGGCTTTCCAAAGTGGTTTCTAATCTGCTGTAGATACGTAATTAATCTATTATCAATAATGGTAGAGCTACAGCACTTATAACCCTTACAATCTAATTCCTTACTACTGAAATTATCACTCAATTTAATATCTTTGCCTTTTGTATAAGTAGCCATATTACACCCTCATTCCTCAATAGTAATCTGAATATCTGTATGTAAATCCGCTTCTATCTTCTGTACTGGGGCATAACCTAAAGAATCTAAAATATACTTAGCCGCTTTGAAATCCCCGTTGCTTGCTAGGTTTCGCATAGTGTCTACCGCTATAACTTCGCTATCCTGCCATATCTCCTGTAACCTAGCTTTTAAGGCAGCGTTAAACTCTTCGCTTCTTTTCCATACTGTAATTGTATTTCTATTTACTCCTACGATCTCCGCTAACTCAGTATGGGGAGCTTGCGGATTTGCTATAATAGCTTCAATTAGTTTTATTTGTTTTGGTTTTAGTGCCATAAAAGCTCCCCCCTCTATATAAAGTTAAAAATTCTCATATACACTCTAAAAAATTTTGTCCAAAAGCAAAAAAGGAAAAGGGCATTATAAGCCCTCTTCCTTTTCACTATTATTCTACTATAATTTTTCCGCAAACTCAAATTTTCGCCCTATTCCAAAAGCCAAAAGAGTAAAAAAAAAATTGGGGTACTCCCCGGAAGGAATACCCCAATCTAAAGAAGGATAAATTTTATATATAATAAAGGGAAATACCCTATTATTATCAATCAGCAATTAAAACTGCGGTTTCTTCATCGCAGAACATTTCGCCGCTAATAAGGATCCAGGTAAGCGCATTATAGCAGCCTGTATAATACTGCTCCTGTTCGTGGTCTTCCTTGCCGCTCCAATAATTCATAAGCATTTCTGCGGTTTCCTGCTGTTCCTTAATATCTTCGTAACTCAATCTCATATTTTATTCCCTTTCGCTCAAATTCTCAGTATCAATAATAAGATTATGATTTTCAGTATCAAAGTTAAAATAATAGCTATCTGTCATTCCGCAAATAGAAATAGTATAATCCTGGTCTTTTAACAGACTCATAAACTCCCAAAATTCCTTAACAGTCATTGCGCCCACATTCAGACTAATCATATATTTTTTTCCTTTCTAAACAATTAAATATTTCTGTAGGTTTTTTGCCTGGGAAAACCTTACAACAATATTTTACAAAAATTTTTTATAAAAATCAAAA
>JAEIGA010008859.1_pt1 | contig 15221 bp, 13 predicted proteins | sample 9270691 | NCBI WGS metagenome assembly JAEIGA01 (sample SAMN17057246, study PRJNA624740) | gut metagenome | biome: biome; isolation source: fecal sample | host: Bos grunniens | place: China: Xizang | collected 2019
ATAAATTATTAACTGGAATTACCTTGATTTGTTCAGGAGCTAGCCATAATGGGAATACACCCGCAAAGTGTTCAATTAAAATACCAATAAATCTTTCAATAGAACCAAATAATGCTCTATGTAACATAATTGGACGAACCTTTTCACCAGATTCTGAAATATAAGTTAAATCAAATCTTTCAGGTAAGTTCATATCAAGTTGGATTGTACCGCATTGCCAAATTCTGTTCATTGAGTCTTTTAATTTAAAGTCAAGTTTTGGACCATAGAATGCACCATCACCTGGATTTAAGATATACTTGATACCTTTCTTTTCCATAGCACTTGCAAGTGCACTTTCTGCTTTATCCCAAGTAGAAATTTCACCAATGTATTTATCTAGTGGTCTTGTTGATAATTCAATATGATAGTTTAAGTTAAATACTTTATAAACATAATCATATAAATCAATTAAACGACCGATTTCTGCTTCAATTTGATCTTCTGTAATAAAAATATGAGCATCATCTTGTGTAAAGTTACGAACTCTGAATAATCCATTTAAAGCACCACTTGCTTCATGACGGTGAACAAGTCCAAGTTCTCCAACTCTTAATGGGAAGTCACGATATGAATGAATGCTATTTTTATAAACTAACATACCACCTGGGCAGTTCATTGGTTTAATCGCAAATTCTTTTTCATCAATTGATGAAGTATACATATTTTCTTTATAGTTATACCAGTGACCTGAAGTTTCCCAAAGTTCTTTATTCAACATAATTGGTGTTTGTACAAATTGGTAACCTTCTTTAGTATGAATATCAAACCAGAAGTTTTCAAGATTTCTTCTTAAAATCATTCCTTTTGGCATCCAGAATGGGAACCCTGGACCATATTCTGACATCATGAATAAATCTAATTCACGACCAAGTTTTCTGTGGTCACGTTTTTTACGTTCTTCAATAATAACTAAATGTTCTTTTAGTTCTGCTTCTTTCATGAAACAAGTACCATAAATTCTTTGTAATTGTTCACGTTTAGCATCACCTCTCCAGTATGCACCACTTACGCTTAAAAGTTTAAAGTTTTTAAGCCATTTAGTACTTGATACATGAGGTCCTCGACAAAGATCCATAAAGTTACCTTGTTGATAAACACTAATAACTGCATCACTTTCTAATTCATTAATTAGTTCTACTTTATATTTGTCATCTTTAAATAGTTCAAGAGCTTCAGCTTTTGAAACAACACGTCTTTCAATTTCAGTGTTTCCTTCAGCTATAGCTTTCATCTTCTTTTCAATTTTTACTAAATCTTCTTCAGTAAGTTTAACATCACCTAAATCTAAATCATAGTAAAAACCTTCTTCAATTGCTGGACCTACACCAAACATCGCATTTGGATAAAGTTCTTTAATTGCTTGTGCTAACATATGAGCACATGAATGGTTAAGTAATGGTTCCATTCCTTTTGCGTCTGCTGTAATAAGTTCAATAGCTGCATCACTTTCAATTGGTGCTTTTAAATCTTTTAATTCACCATTAAGTTTAACTGCTAAACATTTTTTAACTAAACTTACAGAGATTGATTGAGCAACATCAAGTGCTGTTGTTCCTTTAGGAAATTCTTTAACTGAACCATCTAAGAATGTAATTTTAATCATATTTGCCTCCTATAAATAAAAAAGTCCTCTTTCTATATAATAGAAAAAGGACGAAATATCTTCCGTGGTACCACCTTAATTTACTAACAAAAGTTAGCCTTTACAAACTATAACGGGTTTACCCGGCAACTGTTTTCACAGAGCAGTTCATAGGGAGTAACTATTTAGCCTATTTTGACTTTTTTCACTATCAAGTCTCACTAATAAAACGGTTTTAAATAATCGTGTCCTAATCATTACTTTTTTAATATTATACTATATTTTTTTACTTTTGTAAAGAATTATGTAAAACTAACGATAATTTTGATCTTTTAATTCTACAAAATCAACAAGTGTTTTAATACGTTCATAAACACGCACTGCTTTTTGTGCATCGATTTCTTTTGAACTTTCTGATAAGTGGTCTAGAATTGCTTTTTGGTCTAAGTTTGATGTAATAAATAATGGTTTTTTATTTATCATTCGATATTGTAAAATTGGAAGTAATACTTCATCACGAATAAAGTTCGTGTTGCTTTCACCACCAAAATCATCAAGGATTAGAATTGGAACTCTTTTTAATTCAGTAACAAGTTGATCAATTCCACCAGTCGTTACCATTGATTTGATTTTACGAACTAAGTCTGGATAATAAACAAAAGCTACATCAATACCTCTTTTTGTAAGTTCAATTGCAAGATATGCTACTATGTAACTCTTACCTTGACCACATTGACCATGAACATATAAACCTTTTTGTTTTGGGTTTTCTTCATATGTTTCTAAAAATCTTTTGATTTCTTTTAAAACAGTACGACGATTATTATTAATAAATAAATCTTCACCGTATTCACTAAAGCTAGTTCCATATAAATGTAAGAATTCATTAGTACTATGAGCATCATCATATTGAGCTTGATAGATACAAGGTACATAATCTAAATCAATATACATACTTTCTTTATCAAGAACTGGTTTTAATCCAATTCTTGTTTGTTTACAATTTAAAAGACCTGTACAGTTTTCACATAAACCTTTTTTATTAAAGTATGCCATGAATATTTCAATGTACTTTTCAAGTTCATCATTTGTTATGTGATTAGTATTAATAAAATCTTTTATATCTTTATCTTGTAGCATTTTATTTACAAAAGCACGATATGCTACATCATTATATACAAATTTCTTCATAATCTTTTATTCTTTCTTATTATTAAAGAACTCTTCTAAATCATCAAGAGTTTCTTGTTTTGTTTCAGGTTGTTCTTTTTTATTTTTATGTACTTCATTTTGTAAATAATCTTGATACCAACCAGGAACATTTTTTGTTTTATTTTTCGTATTAGGTGTTGTTATTAAATTAAGAGCATCTTCTGTTGTTTTAACACCTTTTCTAATCCAAGTATTAACAATTTTTAAGAAATAGTTATAAGCAGGAATTTCACCATTTTTTGTATCCATTACATAAATAATTAAAACATTTAAAATACCAACAGAAATATTAGTATCTACTAATAGTCTATCAAATGTTTCAATTTCTGAGGCAGTAAGTTTTGTATTATATTTATTTTCAACAAGTTGGGATGGAGTAATTGAATTTAATGTATTAACCAATTTATTATTCGAAGTTTGTTCTTTCTTAAAGTTAACTTCAAATTTTGGTGTATCATAATTCGAATAAATTTTCTTAACGTTTACTCTTAAAGTATCAAAATCAACAATACCATTTATAGTTGAATCGATTGTTGCATTAGCAAGTTCTTCTGTTGTTAAACCAAATAACCAAGCTAAACGATTAATTGTTTTATAAAGTTCAACACTTTCTAATATTTGTGGATTAACAATCGCTCTTGAACCAACCAATACTAAATAGTATTCATAATCAAAATGTGGATTATTTACTTTAATTTCATGATGTGAAGAATCTACCCACCAATTTGATAAATCTTCTTTATTTCTTTCGATACTATAAACTTCATCAATTGATTTTGTGATCTTTTGAAAATTAGTTAAATCATTTCGATAGGCTAAATATTCACCCGCTAATTCATAATATCTATTTTGACCAACAGTATTTAATAAAAGAGCAGAAAGTACTTCATCATGGAAAAACTCCCAAGGTGTTGGTAGTTTTTTAATAACGTAAACATATAAATTCTCATCAAGCACAATATCATTATGTACATAAGTATCAAGAAGTCCTAATGCTTCTAGTTCGAATCTTGCTGATAAGAATGCATCAATTGTATTCATTTTTAATGTTTTTAAAATTACTTTATGTTCAGTTTCTTTTGATTCAAGTTGACCTAGAGTTACTAATGCATTAAGAGTTTGAAATAAACTACAAGAAGCATTTGATAAAAGTGGTTGAAATAAATCAACAAATAACTTTTGATCATAACTCGATAAGGGTTGAGTCAAACAAACACTAAACTTATCTTTTAATGAAACATAGTATTCCATACTATTTTTTATCAACCGTTGTTAAATTCTTTCCTAACTCTTTGTAGAAAGTATCAATTAATTTTAATCCACGACCAGCTGAAATAATATAGCGTGTATTAACTTTAATATCTACTGCTTGTTCAAAATAACTAATACTAAATACATTAAAAATCATTTCTTGACGTCTACTATCAATACGAATTTCTTTATAATCATCATTTACTTCTTGTACAACAAATCCCATTCTTTTTGCGATATCAATAATTTCGCTTTTTACTTTGTTGTAATCTCCACGATAATAACGTGTTTTTAATAAATTGTTTGAATGATTATCAGTTGTTTGAAAATCATTACTAAAAAAATCAGAAAATCCCATCTTATGCCTCCATTATATTTTTTAATACTTTATTTATTTGTTCTTGTAAATCAACAAGTTCTTGATTGTTTTTAACGACAATTGGTTCAAATATTCTATCTTTAGCAAGTTCGATCAGTTCACTAATACTCATTCTAATTGAACTAGCTTTTATCGCATCACATTCAGAAACATTATCTCTTGTCATAATACGTTTAATTTGAATATCTTTATCAACATCAATTATTACTAAGTCTGTACATAGTGCATCAAATCCACTTTCTAATAAAAGTGGTGCAGATACAAACATTAGTTTTGGTTTGTTATTACCTATTATATCAAATTTTTCATTTTTAATTTCATTTATAATAATTTTTTTAATTATCGGATAAACAATGTTTTCTAATTCTTTTCGTTTATCAAGATTATTAAAAATAATATCTCTTAGTTTTCGTTTATCAACTAATCCATCAGAAATAGATGTTGGAAAACTCTTCTTAATTTTAGTAAATAATTCAATGTAATATTGATTATTAGGGTTTAAAATATCACGATTAATTTCATCTGCATCGATTACTTTAATATTTTGTTCTCTTAAGTAATTAGTAACTTCGGTTTTACCGCTAGCAATAACACCCGTTAAACCAATAATTTTAATATTGTCTTTAAAAGTTTGACATACTGGACAATAATATGTTCCACGTCCAGCAACTCTTGTTTTAATAATTGGTGTTTTACAAATAACACATTCTGATCCTTCTTTTGAATGTACTAATAGTGATTGTTGGAATCTGCCAGTTACACCTAAACTACTAGTATATGATCTAATTGTAGTACCACCTTGATGGATTGCAGCTGTTAGAACATATTCTGCAGCATCAACGATATTTTTAATATCTCTAATATCTAAAGTATTACATTTAGTTTCTGGATGAAACTTTGTTAAATAGCAAATTTCATCAGCATAAATATTACCAATACCGGCCATAACTGTTTGATCAAGTAAAGCAGCTTTTAAAGTGCCTTTATATTTTGATAATTTTTCATATACTTTATAAAAATCTGTAATGTTATTAGCATCTTCACCTAATTTATTTAAAGATGGATATAATACGATTTCAGCCATCTTAGTTGTATTAAGCAATACAAACTTCCCAAATTTTCTTGTATCATGATATCTTAATGTTTCATGTGAATTTAAAATAAATTCAACATGTTCATGTGGACTTAAAACATCATTTGGATTTTTAAAATAAAATTTACCTTCCATTCTTAAATGAACAATTAAAGATTTAGTATCTAAAATAAATATTAAATACTTACCTAATCGATTAATTTCTCTAAATGTTTCATTTAATAAACTACTACAAAATTCATCTTTGTTAGTGTTTTCTAAAACACCTTCATAATAAACATTAGTATTTGTAATTTTTTTACCAACAAGATTTTTTATTAATATTCTTCTTACGGTTTCAACTTCTGGTAGTTCTGGCATGAAATCACCTCTTTAGATATTATATCATATTTTAAATTATTTGTATAGTCTTATCTAAAAAATAAAGCGATGTGATTTATTCACATCGCCTTTTAGTGTTTTTTTATTGGTAATAAGACATTAGTCTTTTCAGCATATTCTTTATAAGCTGGATATTTTTTTAACAGTCTTTTTTCCATAAGTGGAATACTAATAAAACTAAACATTAGTAAATTAACAATAGGACCAAGTACTAATACCCAGTAATTGTCTCTAATTGAAAGCATAAGTAAGAAAATTCCAAACCAAAAAATAATTTCACCAAAATAATTAGGATGACGGCTTTTTTTCCATAAACCTTTATCTAAGATTTGATTTGGATATTTTTTTCTATAATATCCAGATTGAATATCACTAACAAGTTCAAATAAAATACCAGCAAGAGCAATAACAATTGCTAGAATCGAAGACAAATTAAAATTGTTAGTTGCAAGACCATTATTAACTGCATCAAAATAAGCTGCTGTTGGTAACATTAACAAATACACAATTAAAGTTGGAACTAAATGAATTCCCCCTAAATTAACAAGTGGCCAAATTTTTGGATGTTTTTCTTTAAAGTGTGTATATCGCCAATCTTGATGTGATAGATTTTTAAATCTAATTAAACAATTTAGTGTTAAACGTAATCCCCAAAGTTCAACAAGAACAATCATAATATATGAAGCCCAGTGGAAAACATCACCTTGAAGAGCTAAGATAACTACCATAACTTGTGGTAAAACACTCCAATATGGATCATAAATTGATGAGTTATTAAATATCCATGAAAAGATAAAAATAATCACTGTTGAAGTTAGATCCATAATTAAGAAACGAAGTAATAAGTTCATTTCTTTTAGTAAATCAAATACATAAAGTCCAACTAAAAAAGAAACTACGTATATTAAAAGTAAAATAGTATAACTGATGAACTTATTTTTAAACATTACTCTAAGTTCTCCTTATCTAAATGATAATATAATCCATCTAAATTATATCTAACGCGATCTTCACCAACAAAGATGTGAACAATTACACTATTTAAATCTACAAAGAACCATTTACTATCATTCGACATCGAATAACCTTTTACAATGTAACCTTGTTTTTGTGCTTCATCTCGCAAATATCCAACAGCACTCATTCCTTGTCTTGAAGAGGATGCTGTACATACAATACTATAATCAAAAAATGGTGTTACTGTTGATACATCATAAACTACCACATCAGATAATACAGCACGATTAATTGATTCATAAGCAATATCTAAAATAGGACTTTTAAATTTCATTTTCTAACACCTTCTTTCGATAAGTTTCATAAGCTTTGATTGTATTTTCTTCAATCGGTTCATTTTTTTCTTTTAACATTTGAATTATAGATTCAAGTATTTTATAAAGTCCATAATCAAAATCATCAAGTACTAAATTTCTAAAATATTCACAATCAGGATATGTTCTACCTCGTTCAACCACATCAGCAACATATACGACTTCCATAAATTTAGTCATATTACTTGTTCCTGTTGTATGATAATAAATTGCATTAAAAACATCGTCATTTACATTAAATAGTTCACGAGCTAAATAAGCTCCAAGAACAGCATGAATAACATTAGGATATTTTTTATAATGTTCAATCACTTCTTTTGTTTCATACTTAGATAACATTTCTAGTGATGTTTTTAAATCATAGATTTTAGCGATATCGTGTAAAAGTCCTGTAATTTTTAAAAGTTCATTATCAAGACCAAAATTGTACTTATCGTTTAGTTCAACAGCAAATTCACTTACACCGATTGAATGTTGAAATCTTTTTTGATGATTTTTAAAATGAACAGCAAGTTCTTCTTTTAATTTATGATAATTCATCATAATCAACCGTTACTTTTACCATTTTTAAAGCATTTACTTTAATCTTGCAGTCACCTACAATATGTAAAAAACCAATACCTGAAAGCCAAATATTTACAAGTCTAACTGAAGTTAAATTATATTCTAAACTTTCGCCATACATTGTTTTTTCTTCCATATTGAATGGTGGAACAAGTTTGTTAAATACTAAATTATTAAAAGCTTTTTCTTTATTTTCTGTTTTAGTTCGATGAATTTCTAATTTATCACTAACATAACATGATACTGATGCTTTTTCACAATCAATATCAATTGATGCTAAACCACCTAAAAATAATGTTTGTTGTTCTTTTAATTGATAAGTTTTTACGCGAATAAAATTCTTAGGCACCAATACTTTTAACGTTTCTAGTGGTGCACAAGATAAGACACTTTCTTCATTTAAATATCCTGGTGTATCAATTAAATAACATTCTTCTTTTAATCTGTTTTTTCCAACACCAATTTTAATTAAATTTGCTGTTGTATTGGCTTGCATTGAAGTTGTAATTAAATCAACTGTTTCTGCATATTTTTTCAAAACTAAATTAACAAATGTTGATTTACCAACTGAAGTTGCACCAATAATATAAATTAAATTGTTAGGATATTTTTTGTTTAAACTTGTAAACATTCTATCCATTATCAAATCAACATTCTTTTCTTTAAGTGAAGAAATAAAGAATATATTATGAACATCTAAATTATATTTTAATGCATTTGCTTGAATCTTTTCTTTTATTTTATTAAGTTTTAAATCTTTTGGATATAAATCACTTTTATTAACTAAAATCCAAACTGGATTATTACCAATTAATGTATCTAGTTTTGGAATAAAACTTGTATAAATATCCATAGCATCAATCATTAATAAAACTAATGCTTTTTCATTTTTAATATTTTGTAATAAATTAAAATAAGTATTATGACGTTCTTTAATCAAATCAGGATTTGTCATTAAAGTTAAATTGTCTAAACTATAATCTAAATTATAATGTCTTATAGCATGACATCTTTTACAATAAGCACCTTTATTAATTTCGACACTTACTGGAATGTAACCCGGTTTACTAGGATCTTGTGTTTGAAGTGTTGTTCCACAACCAATACATTTACTCATATATTTGTTCTATCTTTCTATAAATTTCCATATTTTGTTTTTTAATTTTTTTTAAGATTTGTTTTTCTCTTAAGCGATTAATTTTTGTATACCATTTTTGGGTTTTCTTATCAATTGTTTTTACTAATACACTATATAAATTTAAACGATTGAATCCTAAAATATCAGTTACTAGTTGATCTCCTAAAGCAATAATTAATTCACTTTCTAAATTTTGTTCTTTTAAATAGTTTTTTAATCTTTTAGGATGAGGTTTTTTAGCACTTGCTAAATAACCATCAACACTTAAACATTTTTGAAAATGTTCAATACGTTCTTTTTTATTATTTGATATTAAATAAATTTTAAAACCAATTTCTTTAATTTTTTTAATCTTTTCTTTTAATTCATCATTAGGTGTTTCCATAGTGTATGGTGCTAAAGTATTATCTAAATCACTAATAATAATTCGAAAACCTTGTTCATATAATTTATTAAAGTCAAGATCATTAAATTTATTAACTACATTTTTTGGTGTATACATCAAATCACCTCTTATCATTATATTATACTAAAATTAAATGATTTTGTCTATTAATACAAGGAGATTTTAAATGTTAGGAATATTTAGTTTACTATTAATACCTTTAGTTGGTGCGATAAATTCAGGTAGTTTTCCCGATGTATTGTCGCCAGAAAAAGAATTAGAACTAATCAACAAATTAAAAGATAATGATTTAAATGCTAGAAATGAATTAATTGAACATAATTTAAGACTTGTTGCACATATCGTAAAAAAGTTTGAAAATACTAAAGAAGACAAAGATGATTTATTATCAATTGGAGCTTTTGGTTTAATTAAAGCAGTTGATTCATATAAATTAGATTCAGGTGTAAAACTTGCTACTTATGCATCACGTTGTATTGAAAATGAAATTTTAATGCATTTAAGAAGCAACAAAAAAAGAAAAGACGTTACCTCATTATATACACCAATTGGTGAAGATAAAGAAGGTAACGAAATTAGACTTTGTGATATTATTGAAGATCCATCGCCACTTCTTAGTACAACATTAATTAAAGAAGAATATGAATCCAAGCTAAAAGAAGCCCTCAATGTCTTAGATGAAAGAGAGCTTGATATATTATCACGTCGATTTGGTTTAAACGATACTGTTATTGAAACCCAAAAAGAAATCGCAAAATCATTAAAAATTAGTAGAAGTTATGTTTCAAGAATTGAAAAGCGAGCATTAACTAAAATATATTTATATTTAAAAGAAAATGATTAGTGAATTTTAGTTTTATTCTTTTTTATAATAATTTTTACTAAAAAGATTAATACTGCCAAAGTTAAAATTGAAAAAGCAATATAAATAATTGTTTGATAATTTTCACTGTAACATTCTGCATCAAGTCCACAACCGATTAAATTATTTTTGATTATTTCAAACTTAATAGTTTTAGTAGTTTCGTTTCCACTTGCATCTTTTGCATTTACAACAAGCGTATGACTTCCAATAATATTAATCGGAGTATTTTGATAAATTTCGCCATCTAGTAAGAGTTCTACAGTTAAGTCATTATTAAAATTATCGCTTACACTATAATCAATATTTGGTATTGTTAAATATTTTTTATTTTCTTCGATATTTTTAACAGTAATAGTTGGTGATGTTGTATCAATCAGTTGAACATCAAGTGTTATTTGATTACTTTTATTCAAAAACGAATCTAATGCATATACTTTTACTTTTAGTTTAATACCTTGATAAAGTAAATTAATAAATGTATCTTTTTCTATTACTTTATCAACATTATAATATTCACATGTAATATCTAGTGGTAACTTAAAGTTATCACTAGTTTTTATTACGTTATTTATCATTAAATTTAAATCACTAAATTCACTATCTTTGATTATTAAATCATCTGTTTTTTCAATTGTAGGTGGTGTTGTATCTACTAAGAGTATTTCAACATTTACTTCTTCACTTCTATTTTGACTTAAATCATATGCGTAAATTAACAAATTAACTTTATATGTTTTATTTAATTCTAATATAATATCAGGATTTTCTGTTTCATTAATAAAATATTTAATTATTGGGTTTTGATCATAACTATCAAAGACTGTTAAATATTTATTAATATCAAATGATTCTATTTCATAGTCCATAATTTCAATCAAGTTATTAATATTTATACTTGGTGCAGTTGTATCGTTAATTTTTATGGTTTGAACAAATTCATCACTTTCATTTTTACTAAAGTCTTTTGCAGTTACTTTAATTACTCCACTTAAATTATTTTTTAAATATGTAAAAAAATCATTTTCATTTAAGATTTCATCACCATTTCTATTATAATAACTTATTATAATTAATGGGTTTTGATCATAATTGTCTATAACTTCAAAATCATAAAGGTGTTCTTTTGATAATTCAAAATCATTAATGACTATTTCTGGTTTACCACTAATAATAGGTTTTTCTGTATCTACTATATTAATTGCTTTAGTTAAAATAATACAAGATGAGTTAGTAAAATCATATACATAAACAGTTACAACTTGTGATCCAACTTTATTTATATCGATTTTATCTGTTATAATTTTAATAATAAATTCACTATCTTTTCGATTTGAAATATTAATATCATTACTAAAATCAGGTAATTGATCACCTAGTTTAATCTCATAACTATCTTTTAACCATTCTACTTTAATCCCCTCACTAGTTACAACATTAACTGGAATTGTTTGATAATCAACGCCAAATAGGCCTATTTTGATGTTTTGTAAGTATTCTCTAACATCTTTACAATTAATTTTAGATCTTAGAGTTATTTGGACTATGTTATTAAATGTTGGTAAATTTTCATTGGTTTTTTTAAATGCAACAAAACGAATCACATTATTTTCAATATCATTTACGTATACCTCATCACTATTATAATAACTGTTAATTAAAAGCTCACATGGAACATCATTTACTACTTCAAAATATTCACCAATTTCAAAAACTAACTGAATACTTGAATATAGTTCTACTTGTTCAAAGTTTAAAGTTATTAAAAATTCTTCATTTTTATCTACTGACAAATCACTATATATTACATGTATATTTTTTTCACTTTCACAAAAAACATTATACTTATATAAATTAGAAAGTAAAAGGATACCGAGTAATACTATCCATTTCCTCATTTTAATCACCTGTTTTATTATAACAAATGTTTTTTAAAATATTAGCCGAATTTTGTCTTCAAATAAAAAACTCCCATATTAAATATGGGAGTTAAATATTTTATTCAAATTCGTAATCAACCGAAACACTTGCACTTCTGATTTCATGCATTAAGGTTTTAACAACGGAAGTATGATACTCATCATTTTGATAAAGTAATAAATCTTCTTTAGAATTTAGAATAACTTCTAAAATAATATCATAGCTTCTTTCACTATGTAAGAAATCAATACCAACTTTTAAATCAATTACTGTTGGAACTTTTCCTTTCATTGATTCTAAAGTTTTTTTAGCTAGTGGAATTTGGTCTTTAAATTTATCTTTAATTTTAAAACAAACAATGTGTTTAATCATAATATCACCTATTCTAGTTCAAAGGCACCAGTATATAATTGATAATATGTACCTTTTTGATTAATTAAATCTTGATGTGTACCACGTTCAATAATACGTCCTTTTTCAAGTACCATAATAACATCAGAATTCATAATAGTAGAAAGTCTATGTGCAATTACAAATACTGTTCTTCCTTCCATTAATTTATCCATACCACGTTGTACGATTGCTTCTGTTCTTGTGTCAATTGATGAAGTTGCTTCATCTAGAATCATTACTGGAGGGTTGGCAACTGCAGCTCTTGCGATTGCAATTAATTGACGTTGTCCTTGAGAAAGGTTTGATCCATTGTTTGTAAGCATTGTATCGTAACCTTGAGGAAGACGAGTTATGAAATCATCTGCCCCAGCTAAACGTGCTGCATCAATACATTCTTCATCAGTTGCATCTAGCTTACCATAACGAATGTTTTCAAGTACTGTTCCTGTGAAAAGGTTCGTTTCTTGAAGTACAATACCAAGTGAACGACGAAGATCAGCTTTTTTAATTTTGTTAATATTGATTCCATCGTATCTCACTTTACCATCAGCAATATCATAGAATCTATTAATTAGGTTAGTAATTGTTGTTTTACCTGCACCTGTTGCACCAACAAAGGCTACTTTTTGTCCAGGTTCAGCATAAAGTGTAATATCGTGTAAAACTGTTTTATTTTCGACATAACCAAAATCAACCTCAGTTAATCTTACATCTCCTTTAAGTAATGTATAAGTTAATGTACCATCACTATGAGGATGTTTCCAAGCCCAATTTCCTGTTCTTTCTTTTGTTTCTTCAATTTGACCATCTTCTAAAATATTGCAGTTAACTAGTGTTACATAACCATTATCTACTTCAGCTTCTTGATCCATTAAGCTAAATACACGAGAAGCTCCGGCAAGAGCCATTACCATTGAACTAACTTGTTGAGATACACCATTAACATTACCTGTGAATTGTTTTGTCATATTAAGGAATGGAACTAAAATATCAATTGTAAATGCAAGGCCTGATAAGCTAACATTTTTAACATTTGATATTAATAAAATACCACCAACAACTGCAATTATTACATATAAGATATTTCCGATATTCGCAATAATTGGACCCATTAAGTTTGCATATGCATTGGCTTTTCTACTATTTTCGTATAAGTCTTGGTTAATAGCTTCAAAATCAATTATACTTTGTTCTTCATGGTTAAATACTTTAACAACTTTTTGACCATTCATCATTTCTTGAACAAATGCTTCAGTTTGACCAATTGATTTTTGACGTCTAATAAAGTATTTCGCAGAACCGCCACCAACAACTTTAGCAACGATAACCATGAATACTACACCAACAACAACGATTAATGTCATCCATAAACTGTAATATAACATTATAAAGAAAACAGTTAATACAATAACACCACTTCTTAAAAGTTGAGGAAGTGATTGAGATACAAGTTGACGGATAGCATCAATATCATTAGTGTAATAACTCATGATGTCACCATGTTTATTTGTATCAAAGAATTTAATTGGTAAATTTTGCATTCCATTAAACATTTGAATACGAAGTTTTGATAAGAAACCTTGTGTAATGTAGGCCATTAACTGAGTATATAAAACATTTAATGTAATTGCAACTGCATAAATTCCAATTAAGAAAAACATCAACTCACGAATTTGTGGTTTTGCAACTGCCCAGTTTTTTGTAACATCATAATCATTAATTAATTTCATAACTTTTTGAATTAATACATCTGGAATTGTTGCAGCAGCAGCTGATGCTAAAATACAAACGATTGTAATTACTATCAAAACTGGATAATATTTAAATAATAGTTTTAATAATCTTTTGAAAGTGCGACCTTTATTTACCTTAGGCATTGGCTTCATTGTCATCACCTCCGTTTGTTTGTTGATTGTATACTTCTTGATAAATTATTGATTTTTTCATTAATTCATCGTGTGTACCAATATTTTCAATATGACCATTGTCAAGTACAATAATCATATCAGCATCTTCAACAGATGCAATACGTTGTGCAATAATAATTTTTGTAGTTTCAGGAATAAATTTCTTGAATCCACTTCTAATAAATGCATCTGTTTTTGTATCTACAGCACTAGTTGAGTCATCTAAAATTAAAATCTTAGGACGTTTTAAAAGTGCTCTTGCAATACAAAGTCTTTGTTTTTGTCCACCAGATACATTTGTTCCACCTTGTTCAATCCAAGTATCATATTTATCTGGGAATGTTTGAATGAATTCATCGGCTTGAGCAAGTTTACAAGCTTCGATTAATTCTTCATCTGTTGCATCTGGTTTACCCCAACGTAAGTTATCTTTAATTGTTCCTGAGAACAATAAGTTCTTTTGTAAAACCATCGCAACTTCATTACGAATTGTTTTAATGTCATATTCACGTACATCAACTCCACCAACTAAAACACTACCTTCAGTTACATCATAAAGACGAGGAATTAATTGTACAAATGTTGATTTACTTGAACCAGTTCCACCAATAATACCAACAGTCATACCTGATTCAATTTTAACGCTAATATTTTCTAATGCATTACGTTTAGCAGTTAAATTGTATTTAAAGTTAACATTATCAAATACAATTGAACCATCTTTTACTTCATATACTGGATTTTCTGGATTTTTAAGAGC
>JAEIGA010008860.1_pt1 | contig 15220 bp, 8 predicted proteins | sample 9270691 | NCBI WGS metagenome assembly JAEIGA01 (sample SAMN17057246, study PRJNA624740) | gut metagenome | biome: biome; isolation source: fecal sample | host: Bos grunniens | place: China: Xizang | collected 2019
ACCGTCCTCATGTGGTCAATGTGATGAATTTTACACGAGCAACAAATTCTAAGCCAGCCCTTTTCTCATACGACGAAGTGGAGACTTTCCTCCACGAGTTTGGTCATGGCTTGCATGGTATGCTCACACAATGCCAATATGCTGCGCAAAACGGAACCAATGTGCCACGCGACTTTGTGGAGCTTCCTTCTCAATTCAACGAGAACTTCCTCAGCGAGAAAGAGTTCCTCGATACTTTTGCTAAACATTACGAGACAGGCACGACTATCCCACAAGAGTTGATTGACAAGATTCAAGCGGCAGCTAACTACCATGTGGCATACGCTTGCGTGCGCCAACTCAGCTTCGGCTATCTTGATATGGCATGGCACACATTGACTTCTCCATTTGAAGTACCAAGTAACATGACTGCTGCTGAGGCAGTTATCAAGTTTGGTGACAAGGCGATGTCATGTGTACAAGTGTTACCACTCGTGGCAGGCACTCATATGGAGTATGCGTTTACTCATATCTTCTCTGGTGGTTATGCGGCAGGCTACTACAGTTATAAGTGGTCAGAGTTGCTGGATGCAGACGCATTCTCTGTATTCAAGGCTGCTAAAGCAAAGAATGGTAGCATTTTCGACAAGAAAGCAGCAGACCTTTACCGCAAGAATATTCTGGAGAAGGGTGGTAGTGCCAAACCTATGGATTTGTACCGCGCTTTCCGTGGCGGCGAACCAAGCATTGATGCATTGCTTGAACGCGATGGTATCAAGAAGTAAATGACGGAGATTTCGCTATCTACAGCGTATCATCAGCGCATCTACAGCGGAATGGTAATTAGAAAGGGGGACAAATTGTCCCCCTTTTTAGTATTTCAAACGAATATGAAGTGTTGGTTTACTTGGTCAATATGATGTATTTCCAAGGAGTGAGTTCCAGCGTTTGAGTAGCCTCTATCGTCATCTTCTTGCCGCAGATACAATTGTATTCGCCAGCCAAGTTGGTGAGGTCAAGTGTTACGGTTTGAGGTTCAGCGGACATGTTCATGATTGCGATCACGGTGTTGTCGCCGTGTTTTGGGCAAGACTTCGTGCGCACGCATGCGAAAACCTTGTCATTATCAGCCGCGATACGCACCATAGGTGCGCCTTTCTCGTTGCTCCAAAGCGCGCGGTTGTTAGCACGGAGATCGTTAAGACCTTTGTAGAGTGCCTTTTGTGGGGCATTCTCCACGCGGTCGATGAGGTCTTTCTCGAAGAACTCCAAACGATGGTGGTTGCCGCTCATTTGACCCGTGTAGATCATAGGCATACCAGGCACCACGTATGTGAATGCAGCGAAAAGGTCGGTAGCATCGCCCATACGCTCGAACTCTGTACCGTTCCAAGAATTCTCATCGTGGTTAGAGGTGAAGTTCATGCGGATAGCCTCTTTGCGTAGAGTGGTGTCCACTTTAGCGAAATAACTCCAAAGGTCTTCTACTGTCTTGCTGCCTTGAGCCACGTCGTTCATGAGGTGGTGAAGTGTCCAGCCATAGTACATATCGAAAGCAGTCTCTGTAAGTTCTTGTGCTTTGTCTTCATCCTCTGCAAGGGTGAACATCTTAGGGTGCTTAGCACGGATCTCAGCCATTGCATCGTTCCAGAAGTCGGTAGGCACTTCACCTGCAACGTCGCAGCGGAAACCGTCAATACCGATAGAGTCCATCCACCAGTGCATGGCTTGCTTCATGGCTGCGCGCATGTCTTGGTTGTCGTAGTTGAGTTTAGAGATGTCGGTCCAATCGTATTGTACCATGAGGTTTCCGAGGCTATCACGGTAGTGCCAGCCATCGTTCTTGGTCCACTCGCTGTCAGGAGCAGTGTGGTTAGCCACCCAGTCGAGGATGACCTTCATGCCGAGTTCGTGAGCCTTCGCGAGGAACGACTCGAAGTCAGCTCGTGTACCAAACTCAGGGTTGAAGGCGCAGTAGTTGCTGATAGCGTAGTAGCTACCGAGTGTACCCTTGCGCTCAAGTACCCCGATAGGTTGAATAGGCATGATCCAGATGATATCTACACCACTTTCCTTGAGCTCAGGAAGGAGGGCTTCTGCGGCAGCAAATGTACCTTCAGGAGTGGCTTGGCGGGTGTTTAGTTCGTAAATGGTAGCGTCGTATGCCCAGCAAGTGTGACGAGCATCGCATGGTTGTTTAGGAGCACAAGACACCAAAGCGAGTAGTGCAAGTGCGGCAAAAAAGATTTGTTTCATACAAAAAAGTTTTAATAGTTTTAAGGGTTACTTGATAGTGTATGCGAGGTTCGCGAGGTCAATGGTCACGCGCACCGTATCTCCCATGTAGATTCGGTCAAAGACCAGGAGGTTGTCAGTAACCTCTACAGGGATATACTCACCGTAGATGAGTGGGAGAGAGTTACGACGCAATTGTATGAGCGATTGCACCTCATTGCGGAATTGTTGTTGGTGTTCGTTAAGTCCTGCGAACTTCATCATATGACGGTTGTCTGGATCGTTTGCGCCAGCTTCCGCATACTCGTCTCCTTGGTAGATACATGGTACACCAGGTATAGTAAGGTTGATAACCTCCAGGAGCATAGCTGCTTTGTATGCGGCCTCTTCGCGCGCAGCATCGCCATCGGCAGTCACGCCAATCTCGCGCTCCCAGCCTGCAGCCTTGTCGTTCTCGTTCCAGCTGACAGCACCACCTGCGAGGGAGATGAAACGGCACTTGTCGTGGTTACCAGAGATATTACCCATGGTGTGGTGTGATCCATAGGCGTGTAAAGACTCCATGATGGTCTCGTTCATACGCTTGAGTGATTGGTTAGGTTTGCCCAATACGTCGATGGCGGTGTGGTAGATGTTGAAGTCGAACTGTGAGTTGAGCATACCGCTCTTGACATACGAACCAATGAGCTTGGTGTCGCCATAGGTCTCACCAATCATCCAAATATGACGGTTAGGATAGCGTTGTTTCATTTTAGCTCCCAGTTCGCGCCAGTAGTTGAGTGGAATATGCTTGCACGCGTCGTGGCGGAAACCATCGAAGGCAAACTTTTCGAGCCAAACGAGAGCCGAATCAGTCATAGGTGAACATACCTCAGGGCGCTCTAGGTCAAGAGTAGGGATATGTATGTCAAACCAAGTGGTGAGGCGTGCCTCATCCCAGAGTTCGAAGTTACGACGACCGTCAGGCAAGATGCTATCGGTATGCCAATCTGGGTGCTCTTGTAGAGTAGGAGAGTTGATGTGCATGTGGTTGGCCACGTAGTCGAGGATAACGTTTAGACCGTGTTCGTGAGCTACAGAGAGCATCTCGTGTAGTTCCTCTTCGGTAGTGAAACGCTTCTCCACCTCTGTAGCATAGATAGGCCAATAGCCGTGATAACCAGAGAACTTGGTGTAGGTTTTGGTGTTGTCGTACTTGTTGCCGTTAGAGAACTTATTCATACCCCAAGCATCCCAAGGGTTTTGTGTGATAGGAGAAATCCAGATCGTGTTGATGCCCAGTTGAGTGAAGAAACCGTCTTTGATCTTTTGGGTGATACCAGCAATGTCGCCACCTTGATAATCCACTATATCAAGTACCTCTGGGCTATTCATCTTCCAGTCGTTGGCAGTATTGCCATTGTGGAAACGGTCAATCATGAGTGAGTAGAGTACTTGTGCATGGTCGTCGTGGCGGGTGAGTTGAGCTGCATCGCTCACAACCTTGCCATTCTCCAACGGAATGAGCAGATCGTTGAGATTTTTGCCATCGCCCAATGCATATACACGAATGAAGGTTCGACCTTTGCTCTCTCGCCATGCTTGCTCAATTGGTAATATCGCCTCTGTGCCGTATTGTTCATATTCCATGTAGTCTTTAGCGCGAGTATCTTGCCATAGGACGCGGAACTGCAAGTGTTCGTAGTCGTTAAGCACCCCGATAGTAATAGTAGAGTCAGTGAAGGATTTGGTAACTAATCCTACTTGGTAATTGGACTCAGGAATGATTGGAATGTCGTAAGTGATACCAGTTGTTAAATCTTTGGCAGTCAAAATAGAAAGTGTGTAATCACCTGTAAGCGTGAGTTGACCGTCTTCTACTTTCAGTACTTGGTAACTTGGTTCGGTGGTAAATACCACACTGTCGAAGCATGTTATCTGTGGAAGATAGTCAGTGAGGTAGAATGTTTGGGTGAAATCGTCGCCTCCGTTATACACGATAGGCATGATTGGATTCTGTGTGTCAGCATTGCGGTCAACAACCGTTTTATGCTCAGTGTTTTTTGGGGTACAAGCTACTAAACTTGCCATCGCCACGATGGATAGAATGATTTTCTTCATTGTTGTATGTCTTTTATATAAAACTGTTTTTTAGTTCATTCAGAGCTTTTCCTGTATAACTGTAGGTGCATAGCATCAGTTCCTCTGGTGTGCCTTCTGCCACAATTCTTCCACCTTCATCACCTCCCTCAGGACCCAGGTCTATGATATGATCAGCAGCGAGTATGACAGACGGATTATGCTCAATTACTAATACAGAATGTCCCCTGCTAATCAGTGCATTAAGTGCTTTGAGCAATACGGATACGTCATGGTGATGCAGACCTGTAGTTGGCTCATCGAAGATGAAGAGAGTAGGTTGTGCATTCTCTTGAGATAGGAATGAAGCTAATTTCACACGCTGGCTTTCGCCACCCGACAGGGTACTGCCCGACTGTCCTAGCTTGACGTAGCCGATACCTACATCCTGTAACGGACGAAGACGTGAAACTATTTTCTTACAAGAGGGGTCTTCGGAGAAGAACTCTATAGCTTGATTGACGGTCATTTCGAGTATGTCATAAATGTTTTTGTTGCGATAGAGTACATCCAGAATATCTTGTTTGAATCGTTTTCCATGGCAGTGTTCACACTCCAGTACCACATCGGCCATAAACTGCATTTCAATGGTAATCTTACCTTCGCCTTGGCAAGCTTCGCAGCGCCCACCTGGGGTATTGAATGAGAAATGAGATGGTGTAAAACCTAATTGTTTGCTTAGTTGCTGTTCGGCATATAGTTTGCGTATCTCATCGTATGCTTTGAGATAAGTCACTGGGTTTGAACGCGAAGATTTTGTCAGTGGATTTTGATCTACGAACTCCACATTATAAATTAGATGCAGACTACCACGCAAACTTCCAAAGTCGCCAGTACGTTCAGCGATTCCCCCATAATACTTCTTTAATGCAGGATATAACACTTTGGTAATCAGCGAAGATTTGCCACTACCGCTGACACCTGTAACTACTGTCATTACGTTCAGCGGGAAACGCACATCAATATTTTTGAGGTTATTTTCCGTAGCGCCTACAACCTCAATATAATTGTTCCAACTACGACGAGATAATGGGATACTATATGTGAATTTTTCTATCTTTGGTTCACCTGCATATACTACTTCTCCGCCGTGGCGACCTGCTTTAGGTCCAATTTCAATGGTATAATCGGCAGCTTTTTGTATCTCATCATCGTGTTCAACCACTACGATGGTATTACCTAAGTCGCGCAACTGTTTCAGTACATAAATGAGACGTTGTGTATCGCGTGGGTGTAATCCTATACTAGGTTCATCCAATACATATAGTGAACCTACTAGGCTGCTACCCAATGATTTAGCCAGATTGATGCGTTGTCCTTCTCCGCCAGAAAGGGTGGATGACATGCGGCTTAGTGTGAGGTAGCCTAAACCAACGTCCTGCATAAACTGTAGGCGCGAACGTATCTCTGTTATTAGCGGAGTAAAGGCTTCTGGCAAACGCCAGTTGTCAACTATCACTTGCAAACTGCTAATGGGTATTTGGCTCAGTTCTGTAATAGATTTTCCTCCCACAAGTACATATTGTGCTTCTCTGCGCAAGCGTGTGCCCAAACAATCTGGGCAGATAGCCTTTCCGCGATATCTACTGAGCATTACGCGGTACTGAATCTTGGCATATTGTTTGCTTTCTAATTCATGGAAGAAGTCATTCAAACCATGAAAATGTTCATTTCCAAGCCATAGCAACTGTTTTTGTTCATTGGTGAGTTCGTAGTATGGAGTGTGGATTGGAAAATCAAACTTATCTGCTGCATATACCAATGCATCATTCCATTGACTCATTTTCTCACCTCGCCAACAGGCAATAGCACCTTCGTAGATGGTCTTGGTTTTATCTGGAACTACTAGGTCTGGGTCTATACCTATCACATTTCCATATCCGCCACAAGTCGGACAAGCACCTAATGGGTTATTGAAATCGAACAAATGCTCAGTAGGTTCTACAAACGTGATTCCATCGGCCTCAAAACGTTGGGAAAAAGAAATCAACTCGCTTGACTGTTGGATCGCTTCATGGTCAGAGGGTAATAGTATTGCTAATTTACATTCGCCTTTACCTTCGAAGAAAGCCGTTTGCACGGAGTCTGCAAATCGATTCAGCGTACTTGGCTCACCGTCAGCTATCAGACGATCGACTAGCAGGTAGGTATCAGCATCCACTTCCATTGTAGGATCAATGCGCACTACCCTTGATATCCCTTCAGTATCCTTTCGATAAAGACGCGAGAACCCCTGTTGTTGCCAAATAGATAATTGTTCGCTTGTGTTTTTTGCTACGATAGGTGAGAGCAGAAATACTTTTGTATCAATGGGTTGCTGGCGTAAGCACTCTACCACATCATGCACGCTATGACGTTTTACTTCTTTCCCACTTACTGGTGATATGGTTTTGCCTGCGCGCGCGAACAATAGTTTTAGGTATTCATGTATTTCCGTCACAGTACCTACCGTACTGCGTGGATTCCGATTGGTGACTTTTTGCTCAATGGCAATAGCAGGCGGAATACCGTCTATGAAATCTACATCTGGTTTTTGCATACGCCCAAGAAACTGGCGGGCATACGCGCTTAAGCTTTCTACATAACGCCGTTGGCCCTCGGCAAACAAAGTGTCGAAGGCCAATGAGGATTTGCCGCTACCACTGACACCTGAAATGACTACCAACTTGTTGCGTGGAATATCTACGGTTATGTCTTTCAGGTTATGTGTTCGTGCTCGATGAATATGAATTACGTCTTCGTTCAAACTCTCTAAACTCTAAACTCTAAACTAATTCTTAAGATACTCTGTTGCCAGACTATCAACGAGTTGCTTTAATTCGGGGTTGTATAAATTACGATATTCTTCACTCAATTCTGGAATACGAATATATACACCAGGGTGTATCTTGGCTGGATGTTTAATGATGTCGCGGTTTGCTTCATAGATGAATACCCACAGGTCTTTTTGTGCATAATATTTGTAGGCAATCCATGCCAAACGACTATCTTGTCCCACGCGCTCTATACCGATAAAGTTGACATATTCGCGAGGTTGATCCGCCAACGCAACCTCCTGAACATTCGCTTGCGAATAGTCGTTCGAGCCTTCTGGCGAGATAAGAATTTCTGAACCCTCCTGAACTGCCTCCACTTCCATTGTGGGTTGACAATCTTGCATGCATTGCCACCACTGCTCCAATGTCGCACGGAAATACAGACCTGTTCCCACTATTCCTAACAACAATAGGAAACCTATTACCCAGCACACCCACTTATGGCACTTGCATGTGGGTTTGTGTATAGGCTTAGCGATATCTTTTTCCTCTTCAACCTTCTTTGTTGGTTCCTCCATAGGCTCTGGTGTAGGTTTAGTTGCTATTTCTTCAATGATAGGTTCTTCAATCGCTTCTTTCGTTTCCTCCTTTAAAACTTCTGAAGCTTCTGAAACTTTTTGAACTTCCAAACCATCGTTCAGTGGTTTGGATACAGCTTGTCCGAGATCAGCTAGCAAATCTACTATTTCGTTGGCCTGCTCACCCAGTTTCTTGATGGGGTCGTTATTCAACTCATTCATCATTGCTTCCGTCTTGGGATATTCGAGACGTTTCTCTACACTCTCTTTGAGCATGGATTCTGCATTGAAGGTCAGCTTATTGTAACCTTCAATGATAAATTCTTCTCCAGTAGCGATATTAACGCTTTTGCGTGGTGCTACAGTTTTTAGAGAGAAACTACCTAATCCTTTGATTTTAACTTGTTTATCTGTTTTTAGACCTTCTGTCACGCCATCCAATAGGGCATTGAGAAACTGTCCTGCTTCTTGCTCAGAAATGTTGGCATATTCAGCCATTGCTTTGCGCAATTCTGTCCATGTGAGTTTTTCGTTAGCCATATGTTATGCGTTTTTTAGTTCTTCTTTTATACTATTGCTGGGTTTAAAAGTAAGCTGCATTTTTTCTGGAATCATGGTGCGCTCTTTCGTTTGGGGATGTATCACTGTGCGTGCATTTTTGCGTTGCATCTCCAATGTGCCAAACCTCTGCAATTGTACACTTTTTCCTGCCAACAATTCTCTTTGCATTACTGCTACAGTTGCGGTCAGCAATTCCTCCGTGCGTGTCTTGGTCATGGAGGTGGTTGTGGCAATTTGCTGTATTAGTTCTTTAGTTTTCATAATTGTGCATAGAGGTCAAAGTCCTCTGATTTTATGATGGTTACATCGTAATATTCTCCAATTTTTAATGTCTTTACTCCTTGCTCCTTGTTCCTTGTTCCCTTCTCAATCAGTACCTCACAATCTACTTCAGGTGAATCATATTGTGTGCGTCCTAGATAAAACTCTTCTTCCTCTCTATCAATCACCACACGTTGTGTTGTACCTACCATTTGGCTCAAAAGTTCCGATGAAATCGACTGTTGTATAGCCATTAATGTGTCCACACGGCGCTCTTTTTCCTCTTGTGGAATATCATCTTGGTAGTGCTTCGCTGCAAATGTTCCTTCTTCCTCGCTGTATGCAAAGGCCCCTAATCGTTCGAACCTCATCTTTTTTACCCACTCGCATAATTCATTAAAATCTTCTTCTGTTTCACCTGGGTGTCCTACCAGCAGGGTTGTGCGAATGCATATACCAGGCACCTCTCTTCGGATACGAGCAATGACCGCGTCTTGCTCTTCGCGAGTGATATGGCGGTGCATTTTCTTGAGCATGTTGTCCGAACAATGTTGCAACGCAATGTCCATGTACTTGCACACGTTTTTGTGTTTTGCCATCACGGGTAACAGGTCATAAGGAAAATCCGTAGGGTAGGTATAATGCAGTCTTATCCATTCTACCCCCTCTATTTGTGCCATTTTATCCACCAAATGCGCTAAACGATGCTCTCCGTAAAGGTCTAATCCATAGCTAGATAAGTCTTGAGCTATCACATTAAACTCTTTCGTTCCTTTACCCACCAACCAGCGTACTTCTTCCAATATCTCCTCCATAGGTCGAGAAGTAAATTTTCCCGTAATCAGCGGAATCGCGCAGTACGAACAATATCGATTACATCCCTCTGCAATCTTCAAATATGCGTAGTGCTTCGGTGTCGTCAACTTTCGCTCATAATCCTTGCCTCTAACCTCTGCGGGGGCCCCGATAACGCTGGCGTTATGGGGTACACTTAAACTGTAGTTCGCAGGGCGTTCTCTAAACTGTGCGCTTGCGCACTCCTCCACGATTCCCAGATAATCAAACTTTCCGAACCATTTATCCACTTCAGGAATCTCTATCGGAAGTTCCTCTCTATAACGCTGTGACAGACAACCCATTACGTAAAGTTTACGCAGTTTTTTCTGGTTTTTGCGCTCTGCGAATTGCAGTATAATGTTGATACTTTCCTCTTTCGCATCACCGATAAATCCGCAGGTATTAATGATAGCGATCTCACCTCTGGGTTCTGCGGCATCATGCACGCATTTATAACCCGCCAACTCCAATTGGCGCATCAGTCGCTCTGCATCTACCAAATTCTTCGAGCAACCCAATGTGATTATATCTATCTCTCCTTTTCTCACTAAACACTAAACTAGTTTCCCAACTCACTATGGAACTTAATTCTCACCAATCTCACATTGATTTCATCATAGTCATCCTCACCTAAATCTTCCATAGCCATACGGATGCTGTCGTTTTCAGCGTGACGGAAATAGTCGTAAATGTCTGCTTCCTCATCTGGATCCACCACTTCTTCGATAAAGTACTTGATATTCAGCTTAGTACCTGAATATACAATAGCCTCTATTTCCTCCAACATTTCGTCCATTGACATACCCAAACGCTCTGCAAGGTCATCTAACGCTACGCGGCGGTCGATGGCTTGAATGATAGCTATCTTGCGTGCCGAATTTTTTGCTACAGTGCGAACGCGCAAATCTTCTGGACGAATTACTTCGTTTTCCTCTACATACTCTTTTATCACGCGGATAAACTCATCACCATAGCGTTTGGCTTTACCTACTCCCACGCCTGGAATATTCTGCAACTCTTCAAAAGTGATAGGGTAGGTGGTCGCCATAGCTTCCAAACTTCCGTCTTGGAAAATTACAAACGGAGGCAGGTTCATCTTCTTGCTGATTTTCTTGCGCAAGTCTTTGAGAATAGAGAATAATACGTCATCTGCTGCGGCGCAACTCGCTACTCCTGCACTCAATTCACTATCTTCGTCGTCGCTATGTACCTCTATTGGTACTTCAAACATGCTAGGACGTTTCATGAATTTTTTGCCTGCGGATGTCAACTTCAAATCACCGTATGACTCAATGTCTTTTTTGATATATCCGCTCACCATAGCTTGGCGAATGATGGCGTGCAAATTAGCTTCGCTCTCATCTTCAGCGCAACCAAAGTTCTCCAATTCTGTGTGTTTATATGCCAATACGCCTGCAGACTCCTTGCCACGCATGATGTCCACAATGTGTTCCGCACGGAATTTTTCATTTAATTGAAGGATAATCTCCAATATCAGACCCAGCAACTCTGTCGCTTCTACCATTCGATATGTCTTGCGGCAGTTGTCGCAGATACCGCAGTTGTCTTTTTTATATTCTTCACCAAAATAATGCAATAGTAATTTACGACGACAAATCGAACTCTCCGCATACGATTGCGTTTCGAACAACAACTGATTACTTATCTCTTGTTCCGATACTGGTTTGCCTTGCTGGAACTTACGCAATCGCTCTATATCTTTTGGAGAATAATAGCAAATACACTGACCTTCGCCGCCGTCGCGACCTGCACGACCTGTCTCTTGGTAATATCCCTCTAGAGATTTTGGAATATCGTAGTGTACCACAAAACGCACATCTGGTTTATCAATACCCATGCCGAATGCAATAGTCGCAACGATCACTTGTACTTGTTCCATCAGGAAAGCATCTTGGTTGGCACTACGAGTAGCTGCATCCATGCCTGCGTGGTATGCCAATGTAGGAATATTGTTCACGCGTAGTGTTTCTGCCAACTCCTCTACCGTCTTGCGACTCAAGCAATATACAATGCCTGATTTGCCATTCATGCTACGAATGTAGCGAACCAAATCCTTGTCCACATCATCGGTCTTTTGGCGTACTTCATAATACAGGTTAGGACGATTAAATGATGACTTGAATACTGTGGCATTCATCATGTCCAAATTCTTCTGAATATCACTTTGTACTTTTGGGGTAGCTGTTGCGGTCAATGCGATGATGGGGGCTTTACCTATACGCTCCACGATAGGATGAATTCTGCGATATTCTGGGCGGAAATCATGTCCCCACTCTGAGATACAATGCGCCTCATCTACAGCGTAAAACGATATTTTTACTTCCCGTAGGAAATCTACATTCTCTTCTTTGTTGAGTGACTCTGGAGCTACGTACAACAACTTAGTCTTACCTGCCAAGACATCTGACTTCACTTGATGAATCTCTGGACGAGATAACGATGAGTTGAGAAAATGGGCCACACCATCTTCTTCCGAGAAATTACGCATCGCATCTACTTGATTCTTCATCAATGCTATCAGGGGAGAAATTACGATTGCTACACCATCCATCAGAAGGGAAGGAAGTTGGTAACAAAGGCTTTTTCCACCACCCGTAGGCATCAATACGAAGGTGTCTTTGCCGTCCATCAAATTGTTGATAATCTCTTCTTGGTTGCCTTTGAATCCGTCAAAACCAAAATGTTTTTGTAATGCTTCAATCAGTTGTTCATGTCGTGTCATACGAACTGTATATATAAGTAATGTTTGTCTTCTTTTTTTTGTTTGCGACTGCAAAGATAATCTTTTTTTTTAATATGTACAAATCTTTTGGTTAAAAAAATACTTATTTTTTCTTATCATATCTTTAATGTTCTGATATTCATGCTAGTTACTATCTCTTACTGCCATTGCAATGTCAATTAATAAAATGTAGTTGCTGATTCGGTTTTCTGTTGTTTGTATTGCATCTAATGATAATCCTTTGTCTTTCTTTGTCAAATACGTTAGATATACGGTAGATACATGATAGATATACGGTAGATAGCAATATCTTTACCGATATTTCTTCATGACGATACCTTAAGATTTCTACGAGAAAACTAGTTTTAACTCATTAAAAAATATCTATTTTCGAAAACGTTTGCGAAACTTTTTTTTATAAATTGCAAATACCCTCTTGCGCATGTGTAAAAAAATGTGTATCTTTGCAGCCGATTTTGAAAAATACGTCAATTTAAATTTATGACAGAAAAACGCAACTTGTCCTTTGGACAGCTTTTTAACCTTAGTTTTGGATTCTTTGGAGTCCAAATCGCGTATGCACTGCAGAGTGCGAATATCTCTCGTATTTTTGCCACTTTAGGCGCTGATCCTCACCAACTTTCATTCTTCTGGGTACTCCCTCCATTGATGGGTATGATTGTTCAACCTCTCGTGGGCAAGTATTCCGACAAGACTTGGAATCGCCTTGGTCGTCGCAAACCTTACCTCATCGTAGGTGCGCTCATCGCTGTGGCTGTGATGTTGCTCTTGCCTAATGCAGGTAACTTCACTTTCGGACAATCCCTCTTCTTGGGTCTTAATGCAGCCATGTGGTTTGGATTGTTCTCACTCATGTTCTTGGATACTTCTATCAATATTGCTATGCAACCATTCAAGATGATGGTGGGCGATATGGTGAACGAGGAGCAAAAAGGTCTCGCTTATTCTATCCAATCCTTCCTCTGCAACGCAGGTTCACTCGCTGGTTACATCTTCCCAATCCTCTTTACTTGGGTGGGTATTGCTAATACAGCTGATGAGGGTGTTATTCCTGATTCTGTGAAATGGAGCTTCTATATCGGTGCAGCTTTGTTGATTTTCTGTGTGCTCTATACTTTCTTTACTGTTAAGGAGCTCGATCCTGAGGAGTATGCTAAGTTCCATGGTCTTGCTGAGAAGAAAGACGATGAGAAGAAGGAGGATCCTAGTTTTATCAAATTGCTGGTTAATGCACCTTCTACCTTCTGGACAGTAGGTCTTGTGCAATTCTTCTGCTGGGCAGCATTCCTCTTTATGTGGACCTATTCTAATGGTGCTATTGCAACCCAATGTTTTGGTTGGGATGGGGTGAATACGGCTGCCGAGGCATTTCAAACCGCAGGTAACTGGGTGGGTGTTTGCTTTGCAATTCAGGCGGTAGGTTCCATGCTATGGGCGTTGATTATGCCAACCTTGGAGAAGTACTTCCACAACAAGGGTGCTTATGCTATCTCTTTGATTGTAGGTGCGTTAGGTTTTGCATCTACTTTGTTTGTGACCAACCAATATGTGTTGCTAGTGTCTTACGCACTCATCGGTGCGGCTTGGGCTGCAATGTTGGCTGTGCCATTCACGATCTTGACCAACTCTTTGAAGGGTGATAATATGGGTTATTACCTTGGTTTGTTCAACTGCACAATTTGTCTTCCACAGATTGTCGCAGCTGTGATCGGTGGTTCTATCCTTAAATATATATGCGTAGGTTCACAAGTGGGCATGCTCGTAGCTGCGGGTGTACTTCTCGTGCTGGGTGCTGCTAGTGTAGTTCTTATCAAAGAAGGTAAGAAATAATCTCTTTACCCCTTGAAACGATTAAAACTATTAAAACATTTAAAACATAATTATTAAATTTTTAACATGATGAAAAACAAGACATTTTTACTTGTGCTTTTCGCAGCGTTCTCAATGGCTATGTCTGCGCAAATTACAGGTACTGTTCTGGATGCATCAACGGCTGAGCCTATCATTGGCGCCAATATCGTAGAGAAAGGCACTTCCAATGGTACAATTTCAGATTTCGATGGAAACTTTATCTTGAAAGTTCAAGAGGGTACTTTGATCGAGATTAGTTATATGGGTTACAAGACCGTTGAGGTAAAGGCAACTAATGGAATGCAAATTCAATTAGGTGAGGACACCGAGTTGTTGGACGAGGTGGTAGTTGTAGGTTATGGTGTAGTGAAGAAAAATGACGCTACAGGTTCTGTAACAGCTATCAAACCTGATGACATGAACAAAGGTTTGAACACCACAGCTCAAGACATGTTGGCAGGTAAGATTGCCGGTGTGCAAGTAACCCCAACAAGTGGTACTCCTGGTGGTGCGGCTACAATCCGTATCCGTGGTGGATCTTCTCTTTCTGCTTCTAACGATCCTTTGATCGTGATTGACGGTTTGGCTATGGATAACAATGGTATCCAAGGTGTGGCTAACCCATTGTCAATGGTTAACCCAAGCGATATCGAGACTTTTACCGTATTGAAAGACGCTTCTGCTACTGCAATTTATGGTAGCCGTGCTTCTAACGGTGTCATCATTATCACTACCAAGAAAGGTAAGGAAGGTTCTAAGCCACGTTTCAGTTACGAGGGTAATGTATCTATGAGCAATTTGATTGATCGCGTAGAGACATTGTCTGGTGATGAACTCCGTGCTTACGCTGTGGCTTTGGGTCATAACGATAAGAAGACCAAATATCTTGGAACTGCTAATACTAACTGGCAAGATCAAATTTATCGCGCAGCGATAAGTACTGACCACAACTTCAATATTACTGGTGGTACTAAGAATATGCCTTATCGTGCTTCTCTTGGCTATACATACCAAGATGGTATTATCAAAACTTCTAACATGCAACGTTTGACAGGTTCTATTAACTTGAATCCTACATTCTTAGATAAGCACTTGTCATTCAATGTGAATGCTAAGGGTATGTATATCACCAACCGCTTTGCTGATGGTGGTGTGGTAGGTGCTGCTCTTTCTATGGATCCTACTATGCCTGTTTATGCTGATGGTTTGGCAAATGAAGCTGAGTTGGATAAATTCTTTGGTGGCTATTTCCAAAGAACCAAACCTGCTCAATACAACGA
>JAEIGA010008861.1_pt1 | contig 15219 bp, 13 predicted proteins | sample 9270691 | NCBI WGS metagenome assembly JAEIGA01 (sample SAMN17057246, study PRJNA624740) | gut metagenome | biome: biome; isolation source: fecal sample | host: Bos grunniens | place: China: Xizang | collected 2019
ACTGGAAGGAAGAGTACCACATCGACGGCTTCCGGTTTGACCTGGTGGGTCTGCTGGATGCAACCACCATCAACCAGATTGTGGATACCGTCCATGAAAAGTACCCCGATGTGATCTTCTACGGTGAGGGCTGGACCATGGGTACCGCCGTTGAACCCGGTAACACCATGGCAACTCAGGCCACTTCCTCTGCTACCCCCAACTTTGCTTACTTCTCCGATACCATGCGGAACCTGTTGGCTGGTAGCAACGGCAGTTCCACCGGTTTTGTTTCCGGAGCCTCCGGTAAGGAGGGCGGCATCGCCGACAGCTTCCTGGCACAGCCCGGCTGGACCAACCGTCCTACCCAGATCATCCAGTACGCTTCCTGCCACGATAACTACACCCTGATAGATAAGCTGATCCTGTCCACCGGCAGAAGCGCCATCGATTCCACCATTATCAAGATGAATAAGCTGACTGCTGCCATCTATATGACGGCTCAGGGCATTCCCTTCATCCACGCCGGTGAGGAATTCCTCCGCGAGAAGATCGAGGAGAATGGCTCCCGCTGCGAGAACAGCTATAATGCATCTGATTATGTAAACCACATCGAGTGGTCCAACTTGGACAAGTCCGAGTACAAGGCCACCTCTGATTACTACAAGGGACTGATTGAGTTCCGTAAGAACCATGCGGCGCTGCGCCTGGCTGACCACGACCAGATCATGAAGAACGTGACCTGCACCAACGCCGGCAGCAATGTAGTGGTGTTTAATATTAACGGCGGTGTCAACGGTGAGATTTCCGACGGCATCGTAGTGATCTTCAACAGCTCTAACTACTCCAAGACCGTTTCTCTGCCCTCCGGCACTTGGAAGGTCTGTGTCAACAGCACCAAGGCCGGCACCGATGTGCTGAGCACCGCCTACGGCAGTGTCAATGTCCCCGGTATCTCCGCTATGGTTCTGGTAAAGGGCGCTACCGCTATTTCCCACACCTACGGCGACTGGAGCTATAACGAAACCAACCACTGGCAGGATTGCACCTGCTGCGAAAGCGGTAAGGTGCGCATCAATGAGGCGGCGCACACCTTCAGCGGCACCACCTGTTCTGTTTGCGGCTATACCCAGCAATCCGGCGAGGGCGAGGGTGAGGGTGAGGAGGATGTCACCTCTGATATCACCGTCACCGCTAAGAGCTTCACCCTTTCTTTTGAGGATGAGATCCTGGTCAATCTGTACTATACAATTTCGGACTTGACGAATGTGGTGGAACATGGTATGCTAGTATATCATACAGAACCTTCTGTTATCAGCTATGCTGCGGCGGATGAGGTTTACAACAAGCCCAAATACGACAGTGCCTCTGCTCGTTATGTGGCTACCACCGCCGGCATTGCCGCCAAGAGAATGGGCGACACTCGCTATTATGTGGCATATGCCAAGCTGTCCAATGGATCCTATGCTTACTCCGGTATGTACGACTACAGCCCCAAGAAGTATTCCATGAATATGCTTGGAAAGACCACTACCTCGGCGAAGCAGAAGGCTCTGTGCGTTGCTATGCTGAATTACGGCGCAGCTGCTCAGAAATACTTTGACTATCGGGCGGATGATCTGATGAACGCGGCGCTGACAGATGCGCAGCGGGCACTGGTGGTAGGGTATTCTGCCGACCTGTTCCAGGGCGTCGTTCCGGTGGATAGCAGCAAGGTTGGCTCTTTGGCAGCCACTTCCAGCGGCTTCTCCAAGAAGACCGCAACCGTGTCCTTTGAGGGCGCGTTCGCAATCAACTATTACTTCACTCCCAACAAGACAGTATCCGGTGACATCACCTTCTACTACTGGACTGCGGAGGATTATGCAGCCGCCAGCACACTGACCACCTCCAACGCCACCGGCTCCATGACCATGGTCGCGGGCGATGATGGACGTTATTGGGCGCAGGTCAGCGGTATCGCAGCAAAGCAGATGGATAAAACCTTCTATGTCTGCGCTGTTTACAAGTCTGGTTGGTTCAGTACATACTGCACCGGCGTTGTGGCTTACTCCCTGAGTAAGTATTGCATGAACAATGCAACCAGCGGCGATATGCAGGACCTGGCTAAGGCAACAGCGGTCTATGGCTATTATGCCCAGACCTATTTTGCAAATCTGTAAGAAGGAGGAAAATCATAATGATGCGTTACGAGAATGCTGAGCTGGAGATCGTGAAGTTCCTGGCTGAGGACATCATTGCTACCAGCACGCAGGGCGGCGGCATGGGCGGCCCCAACGAAGGCGAAGAGGACGAGCTGTAATTAGCTGATCCTGAGTCAACGGTGGCGGCGGTTTTACCGCCGCCACTCATTTAACTTTAGGCGCACTGCGCATTTTAATACATATATTTTCATTGGAGTAACACAAACATGGAATTTACCATTGAACTGGCTCGTAAGAAGATCCACGTGACCTGCGTTCACGACTATGTCCGCAGATTCTGCCGGCATTATATATGTGAGGGTACGCCAGATTTTTGCGTCACCAGCACTCAGGACGATATCGAATACGAGCGCAGAAAAAGTGCCGAGGAGGATATTCTGGAAGGCAAGCCCGTGTGCGTGTTCTCTGAGCGATATTTGGAGACCCTGGCGGTCTATCGTAAGATTGCTGAAAAAATGGCTGAGTACGACACACTTCTGTTCCACGGTTCCACCATTGCGGTGGATGACGAGGCATTTCTCTTTACCGCTACCAGCGGCACCGGAAAATCCACCCATACCCGGCTTTGGCGGGAAGCATTTGGTGAGCGTGCCGAGATGATCAATGATGATAAGCCCCTGCTGATCCTCCAGGACGGACAGGTTTGGGTTTGCGGCACACCGTGGGATGGAAAACATCGTCTAAGTACAAATAAGATTGTTCCTTTGACGGGAATTTGTGTTTTGGAGCGCGGGGAAACCAATTCTATCACCCCTATCTGCCCCCAGGAGGCACTGCCTATGCTGCTGCAGCAGGGCTACCGTCCTAAAAATCTGATGAAATTTCTGGAACTGGTGGAAAAGCTCACTACCTCTGTGAAATTTTATCGTCTGAAATGTAATATGGACCCCGAAGCGGCTATGGTCGCCTACCGGGGGATGACACAGAAAGGATGATATTTATGAAGCTGAAAGAAGGATTTGTGACCCGTGAAATGGGTGGCGAGCAGATCATGGTTGCGACCGGCAAGGCAAAGTTTGCTGGATTTACCCGTGCCAACCCCGCTGCGGCATTTATCATCAACTGCCTGAAGCAGGAAACCACCGTGGAGGATATCGTGGACGCAATGGCTGCGGTTTATGATGCTCCCCGGGCGGTGCTGGAGGCTGATGTGATCAAGATCGTGGGTCAGCTCCATTCCATCGGTGCTATTGATGAATAATTCCACCTACGAAGAACAGCTCCGCCTTCACGGTAAGCTGGTCTATACCAATGTGGGCGACAGTATGCTGCCGCTGCTGCGGGAAAACAGGGATTTGATGGTCATTGAGCGTAAGCCCCAGGGCCGGTGCAAAAAGTACGATGCTATTTTATACCGCCGTCCGGATGGTAAATATGTGATGCACCGGATCCTGAAGGTCCGTGAAGCGGACTACATACTTTGCGGTGACAACCGCTGGGAGAGAGAAACCGGCGTGAAGGACGACTGGATCCTTGGAGTCCTCACTGCGGTGATCCGCGACGGTAAGGAGCTTAAGGTGACGGACTGGCGTTATCAGCTCTATGTCCATCTCTGGTGCGACCTGTTTTATCTGAGAGGTGGAATTCTCTGGTTGAAAGGAAAGCTGCGTCGATGAGAAAAGGAACCGATACAGCGACATTTCTGTGGCTGGGGGATGTAGCCAGGGGTAAGCGCAGATGGATCGCAATTCTGCTGCTGATCCAGGCGGTGCTGGGCGCTACCGCCATTGGTTATGCCGTGTTCCTCCGGGGAATAGTGGACAGCGCTGTTGGCGGCAACCGCCAAGAGTTGATTCGCAATGCGGTGCTGATGGTGAGCCTTCTGCTGTTTCAGGTGGGGCTTCGGGCAGTGTTTCGCTTTTTGGAGGAACATACCAAGGCGTCCATAGAGAATGCCCTGAAAAAAAGACTTTTTTCCGCATTGCTGAACCGGGACTATGCGGCAGTCACCGCCACCCACTCCGGCGAGTGGATGAACCGTTTGACTTCGGATACCCGGCTGGTCAGTGCGGATCTGACGGATCTGATTCCGAACCTTGGCGGTATGGTGGTGCGTATGGCGGCTGCTCTGGGTATGCTGCTGAGCATCGATTCCCGGTTTGGAATTCTGATTATCGTTGGCGGCGGTGGCTTGATCCTGCTTACCGTGTTGCTGCGGCGCAGGCTGAAAGCCCTTCATCGCAATGTTCAGGCTGCCGATGGCCGGGTTCGGGTATTCCTGTCGGAGCGGTTGGGCAGTATGCTGACCATCCGTGCTTTCGGACGGGAGGATATTACCCTGGATCAGGCTCAGGAGCAGATGGCAGGTCATAAGGCTGAACGGATGAAAAAGGTGAATTTCAGCAACCTGTGCAACAGCGCCATGAGCTTCTCGCTGAATGGTGTGTATTCCTTTGGTGCGGTGTATTGTGCGTATCAAATTTTGATGGGCGTCATGTCTTACGGTACCTTTACGGCGGTGTTGCAGCTTATCAATGAGGTGCAAGGACCCATTGGCAGCATTTCTTCCTTCTTGCCCAAGTATTACGCCATGCTGGCCAGTGCGGACCGGATCATGGAGGCAGAAACATTTGCCGCAGAGGATAAGCACAGACCGGTTGAGGATATGCAGCGGTTCTACCGGGAGGATTTCCGGGGACTGTCCCTGAAAAATGCCTTCTTCACTTATCGTCAGGACCGGGAATCTCCGGAGCTGCTCCGGGGCTTGGACCTGACCATTGGCAAAGGGGAGTATGTGGCATTTACCGGGCCTTCCGGCTGCGGAAAAAGCACGGTGCTGAAGCTGCTCATGTGTATGTATCCGCTGGATAGTGGCGAAAGAAGTGTTATGTCAACCAATGGGGAGTTTCCCCTTACTGCCGGTTGGCGGGAGCTTTATGCCTATGTGCCCCAGGGCAACCAGCTTATGAACGGCACCATCCGTGAGGTGGTGACCTTTGGTGATAAGACTGCCATGACCCGGGATCAGGATATCTACCGTGCCCTGGAGATCGCCTGCGCCGAACAGTTTGTGCGAGAGCTTCCTGATGGGCTGGATACGATGCTTGGGGAACGGGGTGCAGGTCTGTCCGAGGGACAGATGCAGCGTGTGGCAGTGGCAAGAGCCATCTTCTCCAATCGGCCGGTGCTGCTGCTGGATGAAGCCACCAGCGCACTGGATGATGAAACAGAGAGGCTGCTGCTGAAAAACCTCCGGGCTATGACAGAACGGACGGTGATTATTGTGACACACCGCAGTGCGGTGCTGGACGTGACCGATCAGGAGATCCGTTTCCAAAAGCCTGAACAGAATCAGTGAGATCGAGGAGCTGTTGTCAAATGGGCAACAGCTCCTCTTTTGCGCGGTGGCAAAAAAGGAAAAGACTTTAGAATCGGAAAAACGGCTGCGTTGACAACACTTTCGAATAATGGTAAGATTAAATTCAGGAATTTCTGTTAAGACCATTCGCCTGCGGGGACGCTGATCCCATATCGATTGTGATGCGAGGAGTAAGGAAAGATGAAGTATACAGACTTGATTTTTGATTTGTATGGCACATTGGTGGATATTCACACCGAGGAGGATGCCTTGGTTTGGGAAAAAACCGCTCTGTATTTTGGCTTTTACGGAGCAAGGTATACCGGCGAGGAGCTGAAAGCGGCTTTTCGTGCCGCTATGGCCGAGCGGGAAGCGAAGGAAGGTCAAAGCTATGAATGCTTCCCGGACATTCCCTTTGAGCAGGTCATGGCGCAGCTTTTCCGGGAGAAAGGTGTGACGGAAAATGCGGATTCTCTGGGTGTCAATGCCGCGCAGCTTTTCCGCATCAGCTCCATTGAATATGTCAGGCTGTATCCCTATGCCCTGGAGGCGCTGGCGGCGTTGCGCAAGGCGGGGTATCGTCTGTGGCTCCTGAGCAATGCCCAGCGGGTCTTTACAGCCTATGAGCTGCGGCATTTGGGACTGGGTGATCAACTGGACGGCATCTGGATTTCCTCGGACTATCGCTGCCGTAAGCCGGATGTGCGGTTTTTTGATGCCCTGGTCCGGGAGCGAAAGCTGGACAAGCAGAAGTGCCTGATGATCGGCAATGACCTGCACACAGACATTGCCGGCGCCGAAAACGCAGGGATCGACACCCTCTATATGCACACGAATCTGACACCTCCGGATCAGCGGTCTGCCAACAGCGCACTTGAAACGCCGCATCACCTGGAATTTGAGGGATACGACTGGCGTGTGCTGGTCCAGCGGATCCTGGCATTGTAAACGGGTCATATCACATCCATTGCAATAATGCGGGATTGACCCATAAAAGATGATTTGCACAAATAAAGCTGTCATTGCGAGGAGCCGCCTTAAAAGGCGGTGACGTGGCAATCCCCCCAGGTGTTATCCGGGGGATCGCCGCACCAGGTACGCTTCCTGGTTCGCAATGACAGCTTTTTTGTTTTCCGCTGATTAAGACAGTCCCCTCCGCACAGAAAAGGAAAAAGGCGGCGCAGAAAAACGGGCACTTTTTGGTTGAAAAAATGTAGATGTTGTGATATAATCTAATAAATCTGCGCCTATGTAGCGCTGATAGGAAAGATCACTTCATTTCCAAAGAGAGGGTTACTATGGATACAGCAATGGTCATGGATACAAAGACGGAGGTCACCACACAAAAAGAATACGTGATCGAGCCGGTGATGCCTGCCCGAAAGCCTGTTTATACCTTTTTGAAGCGATCTTTTGACATTTGTGCATCTTTGGCAGCCGGCATGGTGCTGTTGTTACCGCTGGCGGTGATTGCCATTCTTGTAAGACTGGATTCCCCCGGCCCCTCCCTGTTTAAGCAGGAACGGCTGGGCAAGGACGGCAAGGCGTTTTATATGTACAAATTCCGCTCTATGCGTCTGGATGCCGAGAAGGACGGACCCAAGTGGGCGGAGCAGGACGATGACCGCTGCACCCGCCTGGGTAAATTTCTGCGGAAATGCCGTCTGGATGAATTGCCCCAGCTTTGGAATATTTTCGTGGGGGACATGAGCATTGTTGGACCCCGGCCGGAGCGGGCGTATTTTTACGACCAGTTTGAAACCTATATCCACGGATTCCGTCACCGTCTGGCGGTGCAACCGGGACTGACCGGCCTTGCACAGGTCAACGGCGGCTACGATCTGGAGCCGGAGGAGAAGATCGTGCTTGATATGCAGTACATAAAGGAGCGCTCCGTGCTGATGGACCTGAAGATCATTGTCAAGACCGTGACTCTGGTGTTCAGCCATGAGGGAGCCCGCTGATGGGCGGCGGTGTCGGCATCAGCGTGGTGATGCCCGCTTACAACGCCGAAAAGACCATTGAACGGGCGATCCGGTCGGTGCTCTCCCAGAATTACGAGCCATTGGAGCTGCTGGTCATTGACGATTGCTCCAAGGATGGTACCGTTGCGTTGGTGCAGTCCCTGGCGGCTGCGGACAGCCGGCTGCGGTTGCTGCGCAACCCCCGGAACCTGGGAGTGTCCGGAACCCGCCGTCATGGTGTGGATCAGGCGAAGTATGACTACATCGCCTTTTTGGACAGTGATGATTATTGGGAATCCAATAAGCTGCAGCGGCAGATGGAGCGGATGCTTGCCCAGAATGCCCGGCTCAGCTACACCGGCTCTGCCTTCGTTGACGAAGATGGAAACCGGTCTGGTTATGTGCTTCAGGTGCCGGAAAAGGTGGATTTCGTTCAACTTTTGAAGCAAAATGTTATATCCTGTTCCTCAGTTATCGTCAGCAGGGAGCTGATTCAGGCACATCCTATGAAGGACGACCGGATGATCCATGAGGATTATGCTTCCTGGCTGGGAATTCTGAAAGAGATTCCGTTTGCTGTGGGACTGAATGAGCCGCTGCTGGTGTATCAGGTGTCCATGGGCAGCAAATCCGGCAATAAATTCAAGGCGGCAAAAATGCAATGGCGGACCTACCGGGTGGCGGGAATCCCGCCGATGACTGCTGCGGTGAGCTTTTGCGCCTATGCGGTTCGAAATTTGAAAAAATACAGCGGCATTAAGGGCGGCTATGGAGGGAGATCGGCACAGTGAAGGTGCTAATGCTTTGCGGTGTGTTCGCCGATGAAAATCAAGCAGAGGTGGTGCGCCATGCCCGGGCGGCAGTGGAATATTCCGCCAATGTGTTCCAGCAGAAGCTGATTGCGGGCTTCAAGGCACTGAATGTGGATTTTCAGGTCGTTTCCGCACCTTTTGTAGGAGCCTTTCCCAATGCCAGCGACTTGGTTGCTTTCCGGGGCTTTCAGGACCCTCAGGCACTTTGCGAATATGTTCCCTTCAATAACATATGGGGACTGCGGAATTTTTCCCGTGCCAACGCTTTGAAAAAAGCGGTTCGGAAGTTTGCCGCGGATCCGGATGGGGAGAAGCTGATCCTGATCTATTGTACCCATACGCCTTTTCTGGAGGCGGCGGTGTATGCCAAAAAGCTGGATCCCCGGATCAAGCTGTGCCTGTATGTGCCTGATCTGCCCCAGTATATGAATTTGAATGCCAACCGCAGCAAGCTCTATGACATTGCAAAGCAGTATGACATTGCAGCGATGACCCGGTTGATGAAGCAGGTGGACAGCTTTGTGCTGCTGACCCGGCAGATGAAGGATTGCCTGCCGGTAGGGCAGAAGCCTTGCCGGATCATCGAAGGGATCGTTACCGAGCAGGAGCTTCAAACCACTGCCATCCAAAAGGAAGCTGATGGTTTGGTGCGGGTGGTCTACACCGGCAAGCTCAACGAAAAATTCGGCGTAAAGACCTTGGTGGATGCGTTTTGCATGATCCAGGATCCTGCCTATCGGCTGGTGCTCTGCGGTCGGGGTGACTGTGAGGGCTATATCATGGAAAAAGCAAAGCAGGATCCACGGATCCTCTATCAGGGTCAGGTCACTGCTCAGGAAGCAAAGAGCTGGATGGCACGGGCAGATGTGCTGGTGAATCCCCGTAAAAATGATGAGGAATATACCAAATACTCTTTCCCGTCTAAAAATGTGGAATACCTGCTTACCGGAAATTCGGTGGTGGGCTATCTGCTGGACGGTATGCCTCCGGTGTATCGTGAATTTATGACAATGGTTCCTGACAACAGCCCCGAAAGTCTGGCACAGGCCATGACAGCGGCGGCTTTCGCTGATCAACACAATTTTTCCTTCCGTCGTTATGCCCGGGAGCAACTGGAAGCCCGGGGAATCGCAGAGAGTGTCATGGAAATCTCTGGATTGGTGCGGAGGGTAGCTAGGTGATCGATATGGTTCATTTTATTGTGGTGGTTGCGGTAATGATCTCCTTTTTGGGATCTGCCAGCAGCAAGCATATCCATCGCGTGTCGTTTTTTATGCTGTTTTGCTTCGCTGCGATTCGTTATGACTACGGCAACGACTATATGAGTTATATGAATAAATATCTGTACATCCATGCTGGACGCTGGGAGTTTGACGCTGAGCCGCTGTTCAATCTGATGTGCACGATCATACCCTCTTATTTTCTCCTGATTGCCCTGATCAGTTTGGCTTTTGTTTGGGTAATGTATTGGTTTATTACCAAAAACCTGCCCAATAAGTATGTGTTTGTGGGTCTGTTTATTTTCCTGGTCAATCCCATGCTGTTTTTGACCAACCTGTCATCCCTGCGCCAGTGCCTGGCGATGCTGGTGTATATCTTTGCGGTGGAGGCAGGTTACAGGCGGAAGATATGGAGTTATTTTTTCCTGGTAGTGCTGGCGGCACTGTTCCATAAGAGTGCCTGGTTCCTTCTGCCGCTGTACTTTTTCCTGGATTCCAAACCGGTCAACGTTAAGATGGTGTTTATCATTATGGCGGCGGTGCTGCTGGCTGTGATCGCTATGGATCTGCGGGGGCTTGCCCAACAGGTGGCAGAGTGGTTTGGAGATAAAAACTACATTTACTATGCCCAGAAGGACAGGGAAAATACTCTGCGCGCCACACTGTTGACAGCTCTGTATTTTGTCTATACGCTGGCGAATCTGCCAAAGCTGAAGGGTAAATACCTTGTCTATGGCAAGTTGTATTTGATTAGTACGATTTTTGGATTGTTTGCCTATCAGATGTCCATGTTTACCCGGTTCCAGATGTTCTTTGATGTGTATTCTGTGGTTGCGCTGCCCATGATTTTTAAGGCGGAGCTGGATACCGGAGTGATTCCCATTCGGCGGGATAATCCGCTGATTACCATATGGGGCTGCTGCAACCGGTATGTGATGCCGATACTGCTGATTATGGTGTATCTGATGCGCTACTATTCTTTCTTTGTCAATCCTATGTGGAAAAAGTTCTTTGAATATCATACGATTTTGTCACAGTTCTAGGGGGCAGGGTATGAGAATATTACAAATCAATGCCGTAGCCTATGGCAGTACGGGTAATATCATGTTTTCACTGGCGGATCTGGCCCAGAGCCGTGGAGACGAAACGATGTGTACCACAGGCTTTACCTGGAAGGGCTGCCAGCGGCCGGACTATGTGATGACCAGCAATATTTTCGAGAAGTCCCTCCACACCTATCTTGCCCGGTTTACGGGACGGATCGGCTGCTTTTCGGTGTTTCCTACCTGGCGGCTGCTGCGGCGGCTGAAAAAGTGGAAGCCGGATGTGATCCACCTGCACAATCTCCATGGCTGGTTTATCAACCTGCCCATGCTGTTTTCCTACATTAAAAAGCAAGACATTCCTGTGGTGTGGACGCTGCACGATTGCTGGAGTTTTACCGGTCAATGCACCTATTTCACCATGGCAGGCTGCGAAAAATGGCGTACGGGCTGCAGGGATTGCCCTCAAATCAAACGTTACCCCGAAACTGTCTTTGACTTTTCGGATCCCATGTGGCACAACAAAAGAAAATGGTTTTCCGGGGTGAAAAATCTAACAATCGTAACGCCATCCCAGTGGCTGGCAGATTTGGTGAAACAGTCCTTCCTGCGGGAATACCCGGTGCGGGTGATCCACAACGGTATCGACCTGTCGATGTTCTGCCCGGACCCGGTTACGGATCAGGCGGATAAGTCCATGCTGCTGGGCGTTGCATATGAGTGGGACGCCCGGAAGGGGCTGGATGTGTTTATCGAGCTGGCAAACCGGCTGGGAGATGAGTTTGAGATCGTACTGGTAGGCACCGATGATGCGGTGGATGCCAAACTGCCTGCCAATATCACTTCCATCCACAGGACCCAAAACCAGAAGGAGCTGGCGGCACTGTATCGCCGGGCTGCCCTTTTGATCAATCCCACCCGGGAGGACAACTTCCCCACGGTGAATCTGGAGGCATTGGCCTGCGGTACCCCGGTGGTGACCTTCCGGACCGGTGGCAGTCCTGAATGTGTGGACGAAAAAACAGGCGTGGTGGTGGACTGCGGCGACGTGGATGCCATGGAAGAAACCATTCGCCGCCTGGCGAAAAACAATCTGTCTTCTGCCGACTGTGTAGAGCGTTCCCAGCTTTTTGAGCGCAGCAGCCGTTTTCAGGAATACATTGCGCTGTATGACGAGATCGTAATATGAATAACAGACGAGTTTTCAACAATGCAATATGGATCGTAGGCTGTAAGATCTTCCGGGCGATGCTGGGACTGGTGGTGACCATGCTCTCGGCAAGATATCTTGGCCCGTCGGGCTATGGCATCATCAACTATGCCGCTTCCATCGTCACCTTTGTGGTGCCGGTGATGCAGCTCGGCTTGAACTCTACCCTGGTGCAGGAGCTGCTCAATGAGCCTGACCGGGAGGGAGAGGTCATGGGCACCTCCATCACCATGAGTCTGGTGTCCGGCGTGGGCTGTATCGTGGGCGTGATCACCTTCGCAGCTCTGACCAACCCCGGTGAGCCGATGACGGTGATGGTCTGCGGCCTTTACAGCCTGCAGCTTGTGTTCCAGGCGCTGGAGCAGATCCAGTATTGGTTCCACGCCAAGCTGCTGTCCAAGTATGTGTCACTGACCATGCTGGCGGCTTATGTGGTGACCTCGGCATACAAGATCCTGCTGCTGGTCTTTGGAGTCAGTGTATACTGGTTTGCCATTGCCCAGGCGCTGGATTTCTTCCTGATCTCCACCGTCCTGCTGGTGATCTACTGCCGGATCGGCAAGGGGAAGCTGCGTTTTTCCTGGAAGCTGTTTCGGACCATGTTCTCCCGGAGCAAATACTATATTATTTCCAATCTGATGATCTCAGTCTTTGCCCAGACGGACCGGATCATGCTGAAAATGATGATGGACGAAACGGCGGTGGGTTTCTATTCCGCCGCGGTGACATGTGCCGGCATGGCGGGTTTCGTTTTTGAAGCCATCATCAATTCTGCCCAGCCTGTGGTGTTGGAGTGCGCCCGGAAGGGAAATGAATCCCTGGAAAAGGCGATTTCCAGCTTGTACAGTGTGGTGATTTACCTGTCCCTGATCCAGTGCGTGGTGCTGACGTTGTTTGCCGATGTGATCGTGGGTATCCTCTACGGCGGCGAATATGGTCCGACGGTGGGTGCGCTGCGGACAATCGTGTGGTATACTACCTTCGCCTATCTGGGAGCGGTGCGGGACGTATGGATCCTGGCACAGTGGAAGCAGAAGTATCTGCTGATCATCAACATCATCGGCGCCAGTGCCAATGTGGTGCTGAATTTGCTGCTGATTTCTGTGATGGGCATTAACGGCGCCGCGCTGGCCTCTTTGCTGACCCAAATTTTCACCAATGTGGTGATGGGCTTTATCATTAAGCCCATTCGTCGGAATAATTTGCTGATGTTCCGCGGACTGAATCCCAAATACATTCTCAATATGCTTCCCTTTGGGAAAGGCTCCGGGAGGTGACAAACGATGGAAGTAAAATATCAGGGAATTTTAACCCTGCTGCGCAGTGCTGTGACCGGACAGAAGCTGCCCCTGCCCCAGGGCTTTGACCTGGGCGATGCGTATGGACAGATCAAGCGGCATCAGCTTATCCCGCTGGCCTATGAGGGCGCGCTGAATTGCGGAGTGGATATGACCGCTCCTGTGATGCTGAAGCTTTGCGACGGCTACTGCCAGAGTTTGATGCGCATGACCGAGCAGCTTGAAGATGTGCGACGGGTCTGCGCTGCCTTTGAAGCGGAGAAAATCGATTATATGCCCGTGAAGGGCTGTAAGCTCAATACCCTCTATCCCAAGCCGGAGCTGCGGGTCATGGCGGATGCGGATATTCTGATCCGGGTGGAGCAGCGGGATGCGATCCAGGCGCTGATGCCCACTCTGGGCTTTCAGTTTGAGGAGGAGAGTGACCACGAGCTGAACTGGCAGTCCGATGCGCTGCATCTGGAGCTGCACAAGCGGCTGGTGCCCAGCTATCATCAGGTGGAATTTGCCTATTTTGGTGACGGTTGGGGAAAGGCGGTCCACATGGAGGGCTGCCGTTATGATATGAAGCCGGAGGATGAATATATTTTCCTGTTCTCCCATTTTGCCAAGCACTATGTGGACGGAGGCATTGGCGTACGCCAGGCGCTGGACCTGTGGGTATACCGTCGCCATTATCCGGAGCTGAATGGAGCCTATGTGGACGGGGAGCTGGAAAAGCTGGGATTGCGCCGGTTCCACGAAAATGTGGTGTGTATGCTTAAGTGCTGGTTTGAGGACGGAGCAGGCAATGAAACCACCGCATTTTTGGGAGATTTCATCTTCAAGAGTGGTGTGTGGGGAGATGTAGAGTCCCACTATCTGGCGGAGGAAGCCAAGGATCAGAAGAACGCAGGTTCTTTTGCCGCCGGCAGGCTGCGATCTGTCCTGCGGGTGATCTTCCCAAGCCGGGAATATGCCCAGGTCAAGTATCCTGTTTTGCGCAAGTGGCCAATTTTGCTGCCCGGTGTATGGGTGGTGATCTGGCTGCGGACCCTGCTGTTCAACCGAAATGCCATCAAACGGCGCAAGGAGGAATTCTCCAGCATTACGGGGCAGAAGCTGGATACTTACCGCAGCTCCATGGAATTTGTGGGTTTGGATCCGTAAAAAACAAAAAAACCGCACATTCGTGCGGCGCAATAGAAATGACCCTTGACGAAGCATCTAACCACGATGTCGTCAAGGGTCATTTCATTGAATTCTTGGGTTCGATCATTGGGTAACCTCTCTTTCTGCGGTGTGGACTGGCTGCGTTCCGTGACGATCGCTTCCGTATCGATCAAATGCTCAACGTCTTGTCTGTGTCATTTATGTAATCGGAAGAATCTGTATCAGCTCAGCCCCATGCCCAGTTTATTTTGCTGACTGGGAGTTTGCTTGACCTTTTTTGTATCTATAAGATAGCATGGGGGCGGGTAAAATGCAAGATGGAATACTGACTAAAATAGTTGGGATTTCCTGGTGCAAAACGGAGAAACCTGAATTTTTGCGGGAAACTAATTGACAATCGGATCACGGATGTGATACAATTATTTTGTTGGGCGGCCTTATGGGCTGCCTTCTGTTTTTGGCAAAAGAAATGACCCTTGACGTTTACCGCTCGTTACGTCAAGGGTCATTTCTGTTCAGTCTTGGTATCTAACATCATTGATTAACCTCGCTTTCTGCAGGATCGACGGGCCTTCGTGACAAACTCTTTAGGAGCCTGACTAGGAGGATTTTTGAAAGTCCATCGGGTGATTCCTTATTATCTTGGGGAATCGGTGATTTACCTGTACATTGGTATCACTCCTTTGTGTCTATATAATACCCTGCGGATCACGTTTTTGCAAGATGGGATATTTCCCAAAAGAATATGACCCTCATCATGCAAAAGGGAGAAAAATGTGTTCTTGAATGAAAAACAATTGACAGCAGACGGTGGACTTTGATATAATATTGCTGTTGGGCGGCAATTTTGCCGCCCAACTTTTGCGTGACAAACCGGAATGTAACTTTGAAATATGAATGGGGCTGCGGTTGGCAGCCCCATTGATTCAGCTCAGGAAAATATTGCGGATGGTATCGATTTCAGCCTGGGTCACGCCCACGAATTCGATCAAATAATTTTCGATTTTTTCGTTCAGGGTGTCACCCTTGTAGGGTTCCA
>JAEIGA010008862.1_pt1 | contig 15219 bp, 10 predicted proteins | sample 9270691 | NCBI WGS metagenome assembly JAEIGA01 (sample SAMN17057246, study PRJNA624740) | gut metagenome | biome: biome; isolation source: fecal sample | host: Bos grunniens | place: China: Xizang | collected 2019
AACATACCAAAAAGACACCATTAAAAAAACAGCAAAGGTTAAAAAATAGAGATTGAATTCTCTATTTTTTTATATTTTTTAACTTTGTATAACCTCTTTAAATATTAGAATTCGCCGTTAATGGGGTATGATACATCATTGAATTGTATTATTCTGAAGTTTTGATTTAAACTGATTTTCCACATTGATTTTCTTTTTTTAAAAAAAAATAAAAATAAGTAGCCAAAAGGCTACTTTAAATTATCTTTTCTTCAAGATATTGTTACCATAAAATACACCCATACTAAACACAAATAATAATATTATTGTCATAATAGGATTTCCAGATTTATACTTTTCCAAAATGGATTGAGTATAACTCTTAATTTCACTGATAGACTGTTTTTGTTTACTATTTTTAGGTATATTTTCATGTTTTTGTTTTTCAACTATGTCAACTGAAACAGTATCGTTATTGTTAGACAAATCCGGATCATAATTATCATTTGTAGCAACAACTTTATTTTCTGCAATTCCAGCTTTTGTAGCAATTGCTTTGATTTCTAAAACTGCTGAACGGCCAACATCCAATAAATCTAGTGACCAGACATCATTGACTTTATCAAAATCACCTGCACTAACCTGGAATGACAATAATTCTAATGAATCATCCATAATTTCTCTAACTCTAACATTTTTTGCCTCATTAGGACCATTATTAGTGAGTTTTATAGAAAATCGTACTACATCCCCTACAGCATATTTATATTTGGAAACTGTTTTTGTAATTGATATGTCACTTGCAGGATATACAAACAGATAATTTTCATCCTCATTATTTTCTAAATTAGAATCAGTTTCAAATGCCCAAACAGAAGCAATATTTGTAAAATCACCTGTTTTTTGAATTTCACAGACAATATCCAATTGTTTAGTTTCATCACAATCCAAATATCCAATATCCCATATGGAATCTTCGTATATGCCCTCACCATAAACATCCACTACAGTTAACCCTTCCGGAATAACATCACGAACAACAACTTCAGTTGCTTCATTAGGACCATAGTTGGTAACTATTAATGTCCATTTTACTAAATCAAGATAGTTTGCAGTTGATACATTAACCAATTTAACTATAGCCAAGTCTGCAAGAGGATTTACAGTTATTGATACATTATCCTTGTTGTTTGATTCATTCCAATCATATTGTGAAGATACAACTTTTGCAATATTTTCACAATCGTGTAAAGTTCTTACAATACAGCGAATAACTAGAGATGCACTATCTCCATTGTTTAAATGGCCAACATACCACATTCCTTTACCATAGCTACCGGAACTGCAGGTATATTCAACAAATTCTAAGCCTTCAGGCAATTCATCTATTACAGATACATCATCACAGTCATCAGGACCGTTATTTGCAACAGTGATTGACCATTCAATCATATCTCCAAAATAAGGATTGGTGTCATTTACGTTTTTAACAACACTAAGGTCTGATGATTTTGGAACTACTGCTGAAGATTTGTTTTCATTATTTGACAAAATAGGGTCAAATTCATTTCCATTAATTTTAGCAATGTTAGTCAACTTACCTGTTTTATTAACATAACATACTAATTCTAATGTTTGATTTTCTCCTTTTTCAAGACAACATAATGACCATAATCCGTTATCATAAAAACCTTTACTTGCAGTATAGTTTATTAATTGTAACCCTGCAGGTAAAACATCCTCTACAAGAACTCCAGTTGCTTTATCTGGCCCATTGTTTTTAGCGATTAATGTCCATTTAACCAATTGATGATAATTCACTTCTGATTGATTTGCAAATTTAATAACTGATAAATCAGATGCATTAGAAACATTTATTGATTCATTATCCCTATTGTTATAGTGATTCCAATCGAATTCATTTCCAGAGACAGAAACATTGTTGACAATTAAACCAGTTCCATTTACTTCACTAACAATAGTCAGAGTTTTGGTTTCGCCTTTGTTAATGTTTCCAATATTCCAGATTCCAGAATTATGATTATATTTACCAGATGAATCATCATTAATCCAAATTAGAGATTCAGAAAGTAAATCCTTGACAATTACACCAGTTGCAGTATCAGGACCATTATTTCTAACTGTTATTGTCCATTTTATTTTATCTGCGAAATTTGGATTGGAATTGTTTACAGATTTTGTTATCTGCAAATCACTTGCAGGTTTAACCAATACTGACACGTTAGCTTTATTGTTAGATGGATTCTGATCAAACTCATTGCCTTTAACACTGGCAACATTAACAAAACTGCCAGTAATATTAGCTTTAGAATAAATTTTAACACTAACACTATCTCCAACAGCCAAATTACCAACATTAATAATACCATTACTGTATGGCTTGGTAGAATTTAAATAAATAAAACCATCAGGTAAAGTCTCATTAATTTTTACACCAGTAGCAGCATCAGGACCATAATTAGTAACAGTCAAAGTCCAACAAACAACATCAGCATAATTAACAACACCCGGACTAACAGACTTAACAATACCTAAATCAGAGGCAGCATTAACATTGACCGTTTTAGTTGCATTATTGTTGGATTTATTCCAGTCAAACTCATTTCCAGTAACAGACACTATATTTTTGATAGAACCGGTTGCGTTAACCTTACAAACAATGTTTAATCTAACACTGCTTCCATTATTCAATGTTCCAACATTCCATTTACCCGCATTAGGATCATACTTTCCAGATGAATCATCATTGACCCAAATTAAAGACTTAGGAAGCAAATCATTGACAATTACACCAGTAGCAGTATCGGGGCCATTATTTTTAACTGTTATTGTCCATTTAACCAAATCATTAAGATTTATAACAGACGCATTTGAAGTCTTTGTAACCTTCAAATCAGTTGCAGGTTTAACCAATACTGACACGTTAGCTTTATTGTTAGATGGATTCTGATCAAATTCATTGCCTTTAACACTGGCAACATTAACAAAACTACCAGTAATATCAGCTTTAGAATAAATTTTAACACTAACAGTATCTCCAACAGCCAAATTACCAATATCAATAACCCCATTGCTGTACGGCTTACTGGAATTTAAATAAACAAAACCACTAGGCAAATTATCATAAACCTTAACACCAGTAGCAGCATCAGGACCATAATTAGTAACAGTCAAAGTCCAACAAACAACATCAGCATAATTAACAATACTCGGACTAACAGACTTAACAATGCTCAAATCAGAGACACGATAAACATTGACCGTTTTAGTTGCATTATTGTTGGATTTATTCCAGTCAAACTCATTTCCAGTAACAGACACTATATTTTTGATAGAACCGGTTGCATTAACCTTACAAACAATGTTTAATCTAACACTGTTTCCATTATTCAATGTTCCAACATTCCATTTACCAGTATTATAATCATACTTTCCAGATGAATCATCATTGACCCAAATTAAAGATTTTGGAAGCAAATCATTGACAATTACGCCAGTAGCAGTATCAGGACCATTATTGGACACAATTATAGTCCATTTTACTGAATCATGAAGATTAACATTTGAAACATTGACTGATTTAATCACTGCTAAATCAGATGAAGGATTAACAGTAACAATGGATTGGTCATGATTATTTGTTAAATTGTTATCCTTTTCATTTGCAGTTATATCTACTTTATTTACAATTGTACCTGTCTTTTTTACCTTAGTTATGATTTTGACAATATAAATTTCACCAACTTTCAAGGAATCTAAACGTAAAATACCAGTTTGAGGATTATATTTCCCATTGGTGTTATCTTCAATCCATTCTAAACCTTCAGGCAACATATCTTTAACAATTACTCCAGTGGCATTATTCGGGCCATTATTTGTAATGTTGAGTGCCCAGATTACTAAATCATTATAATTAATCTGTTTAGGACTAACTGATTTTTTTACTTCAACATCGATGTGAGCAGAAACAATAAATGAAGTCGTATTAGTAATTGCTTTATAATATGTATCTTCATAGTGTTTTGCTGTAACAAAGTATTTTCCAACTTTTAAATTGTTTAATTTAATTTTTACTTCACCAAAATTATCTGAATTTAATGTATGATTATAAACTACAGTTCCGTCTTCATGAACGACAGTCAATAAAATATTCATATTATATTCACGATCGTCTTGGTATAATTGCCCACTAGTTGTTGCACCTAAAACAGGTGTTTCTCCATCAATTTCTATTAAATCATTGCTTGCCGCATTGTAAATTGCATTTGAAACAGCTAAATTGCCATATTTTGCAATGTTATTTCCACCATGGATAATTGAACCAATATCTTCAGTTTCACCATAATAAATATCATTAACATATATTGGCAATGCATAAACCCATGCCTGATTTTGATATAATGTATTATTGCTTAATTTCAATTGATCCCCATATTTATCATAATAAATTGCACTACCATTTCTAGCGGTGTTGAAATAAAATTCATTATTTTCAATAAAGGCCCGAGTACTATTAATATAAACAGCTCCACCTAATCCATCATCTAATTTATCAAAATCTGGAATAGCTCCATTATTTTTAAATAAAGAATTTTTAATTGAAGTGTATTTTCCATTAATAAATACTGCACCACCATCAATACTGGCAATATTCTGATTGAAAGTTGAATCAACAATATTTACAGTTTCTGCATTGATATTTATTGCTCCTCCATTTTTTGATGCATTGTTACTGTTAAAATTACATTTAGTGATACTGATATTTTGACTTAATAATTGTACCGCGCCTCCAAGTGGAGCATCATTTCCTTGAAAATTACAATTATCGACTTTTAAATCTCCAGAAATATAATTAAACCCATTAGATAATGCCCCACCATAAAAATAAGCGGTATTATTAATGAATGTACAATTTTTTATCATTCCAGAGCCATGATATGTCAAAGCACCACCCTGTGACGCTGAATTATTTACAAATACACAATTTTCATATATTATGCCATCACGAATGCAACCTGCACCACCATGTGCCCTTTCAGTTATCGGCTTTACATAGTTGTTATAAAATTTACATCCATAAATATAAGCCTGTGAAACATAATCATCCAAACCCATTTGAATTGCTCCCCCATAACAAACTGAAGAACCATTATACACCTTATTGGACTCAAATGTACAATTTATCAAACGAGTATTGTTTCCATATGCAGATATTGCTGCAGCAGTTTTTTGAGCATAATTATTAATAAACTTACAATTTTCTACTAAAAGATTTACCGCCGTATAATTATCATAAACGGTAGCAATTCCACTACCTTGATATGATTTGCCGTTTTCAAAAATGCAATTCGTTACTTTGATATCTTTAGCATGGACAAACATTCCACCACCAGATCCATCATAATGTGCATTCAAAAATTTTAAATTATTAAAAGAGGAACCCTTTGCATTATCAGTAACAATGAATATTCGAGTTAATCCTTTTGCATCCAATATTGCTGTAGAATCAGCAGTGATTTTTAACTTTTTATTAAGGTTAATCTGATCCAACTCTTTTTGGGCAACATATGTTCCACTTAACTTAATGGTATCCCCCTCATTTGCGCTTTTAATTGCCTCACGAATACCTGCAAATGTATGATTTTTAGGAGTGACAACCGCACCCAAAACTTCACTATCTTGACTGACACTTACATACTCATCAATTTCAACATTCGTATTCAATATATCTTCTTGAGAATTTTCTAGCTTATCTTCAATATTTAATTCACTTGTAATTCCATCTACACTTTGATTCAAATCATGAGCACAAACGTCATTCACATTTACTCCAACTGAAGTAAAGATAAACACGATGAAGAGTAGTGAAATTATAAAGTGTTTGCTAATAGATATTTGACTATTTTTAAACATTTAAATCACCTTTTTGAGGACGATTATTTTAACTATTAATTAGCAAAAACTATTAACTAGCAATTAAACTTTTTATTTTAGTTGAATTTTAAAAATAATATTTTTTAAATAATAAATTTAATAATAAAATGAAATGGATAGGATTTACCTTTTTTGGCAACCTAACACATGATATTTTAGATAAATATCATGCCCCCAAATTACACTGTTATTATAATTTAGTACTTTGAAATAAATTTTTATAAAACTCTATTAAATTTAACTTAAAATAAAAGATAATCTTTTTAAATCCTCTAAAAAGAAATTAAACATCTAAGTATTTAAATTTATGCTTTAAAATGATTTTAAATCTTTAAATGGAAAAAATATACTATTTTAAAAGAAATTTTGTAAAGGAATATTAAAAAAATATTTTAGTTATGAAATAAATAAATTTATATTAATAAACATAGGGTATAAGAGATATGAAAAAACAAATTGCAATACTACTATTGGCCATATTAATAGTTGCTCCGTTAGTTCATGATGTAAGTGCATCTAAAACCGTTTTTATAACTTCAGACAACATTATCGGCCATGATGAAGATGTTAAAATGTTAAACTCAATTAAGGGTTTTATAGAGGAAATAAGTGGAGGAGAACTTCAAGTTATCGTAGACAATCAAGCCCCAGCACCTGGTGAAGGGTATCGGGCAATACAAGTAACAAGTGATATAAGCATAGGTCTTTCAGCGGCGGATTCTGGAAATTATTTACAATTGGGTGAAACTTCAGTAAATTCAACTAAACAATTTATTTTAGTCAATACTGGAGATTACGATTTAGACAACAACAGCAATTATCTCAGAAGAGCATGGGATGATAATTATTCTAATGAAAGCTTTATGGGAATGCGCGATCCCGGAACATTTCTAAAAAATTCAGGAATCTATTATGTCCAGCCACTAAAAGAATTCCCAAATAATGGAAATGATGGAAATCTTAACAGATATGATGAAGAAATGAATAAGCAAATCGCACAAGAAATTGTAGACATTGCAAACGGACATGCAAATGACACAAAAATCTTAAGCGATAATCTAATTGTAACAAATAAGATATCTCCTGCAATTATGGCAAGCGCAAGTAAAGAATTAGTAAATTCTAATGATACTGAAATGAACGGAACTTACGGAAACTATTCTGCAGCACAATTATTATATCAAACAAGCTCTTACTTAAATGGAAATGGATTGGATATTCCTAAATCATTTGATGCGCCGGAAAATCCTTTAGGAGTTTCATTTTTAACAAGAGATTCATATTCAGCATATGATTATATGAAAATGGCAGGACAAGTAAGAAATTTCATGGATGAAAACGGCAGAGCTCCAGATTCAATTGAATATGAAGGTGCACACATTAGCTATTATGATTTACTTTATAACTTTGCAAAAATAACTCAAAATCATACAGACACCGAACACATGGGCTTTAATCAAGAATACAAATTTGAAAAGGTTAATGATTCAATATTATTACATATATTCCCATTTGTTTTAGTATTATTTGTATTATTCCTTGCATATTTAGGATATAAAAGGATTAAACGATTTTAAATTATAAATAGAGGAAAATTATGAAAAGATATATTGCGGAATTAATAGGAACAATGGTTCTTGTCCTATTCGGTTGTGGAAGTGCTGCTATAGCTGGATCATTACTAGGTATTGTCGGAATTGCATTAGCATTCGGTTTATCATTTGCAGCTATGGCATATGTTATTGGAGACATCTCCGGATGTCACATCAACCCTGCAATTTCAATAGGCATGTGGATTGATGGGAGAATGGATACAAAAGACCTATTAATTTATATCCTATTCCAGTGTATGGGTGCCATTATAGGTATTGGAATTTTAGTAGCCATTATTAACTCTGCCCCATATCTCGGAGGATATACTGCAACAGGATTAGGTCAAAACGGATTTGGTCAAGCATCAATCGTGGGCCTTGATGTTGTAGGAGCCATTATTGCCGAGATTATCTTAACCTTCGTGTTTGTAATTACAGTGCTCGGTGTTACTAAAAAAGTAGAAAACGGAATTGTTGCAGGCCTTGTAATGGGTTTAACATTGACCCTGGTACATATTATAGGCATTCCATTAACTGGTACTTCAGTTAATCCTGCAAGAAGTCTGGCACCTGCATTATTCATTGGCGGACAGGCATTACAGCAAGTTTGGGTATTTATCTTAGCTCCTATTGTTGGCGCAATTATTGCAGGTTTACTCTACAAAGCATTGATATCAGAGGATATTTAAATCCTCTAATTTCTATTTTTTTAAATTTTTACGCTTCCAATATATTCATGACCTTTCAGTTTTTCAAAATTAGTCTTTACTTCAAATTGGAATGTGTCAGCATTTTCAACATATAAGTGGGATAATGCAATTCCAACATCAATTGAATTCCATTTTTTCGTGAATTGCCTTTTAATAATATTTTGTTTAACCTGATAAACATCAAAACCATCATTAGTGTGCTTAAAATACCATGGCTGGGCATTTATGGATGAGGGAGCAAGCTGTGCCGGAATTAATTTTTCATCCTCAAAATCTGAAATTTCAGATAATTCTTTCCGTTTAAAACTTGAGATATCCCTTGTAATATCATCAGATTTTCCAAAAGCAATCAAAATTATACAATCGGACCTTTTCTCTTTAGGAGTAGCCATTCCAACCCAGCAACTGCCGATTCCAATACTTTGCATATATAGGCAAACTTGCTGGAAAATGAAACCCATATTGACTCTATTGAATGGCGTATCCTGACAAAAAATTGCCAAATAATATGGGGCTTTCCAACGAGTTCTTATATTGACTTTATCTTTAGTTAATATCTCATAATGATAATTGACAGCATCATCTAAAGGTTTAACCCCTGATATGAACTTTTCAATCAAGGTCAAATCAATTTCTAAATCCGAATAATTCCTGCAAGATTTTCGCAGATATATTTGACTAGCTAAATCCATTGAAAATCACCTTCAATAATATATTGAACATTCACTTAATTAAAATTTAAATAATATCTAAAAGAAATATTATAAATAAGGTGAATATATGAAAATTGTTGTTGCAATTGGAGGATCAATTTTACTTAAAGAATATGATAGTAAGAAATTCCAAGAATATAGTGCTATTTTAAAAGACCTGACAAAAGAACATGAAATATTCGTTGTTATAGGTGGTGGAAAACCTGCAAGAGAATATATTAGTGTGGTACGTGACTTGGGTGCTGGTGAAGCACAATGCGATGATATTGGAATTGAAGTAACAAGAATTAATGCAAAATTAATGCTATCCGCACTTGGAGACGCAGCATATCAAAGAGTCCCTCATAATTTCCAAGAAGCATTAGAATTTTCTGCTACTGGAAAAATTATTGTTATGGGCGGAACTGAACCTGCTCACAGTACAGATGCAGTATCTGCAATCTTGGCAGAATATGTCAATGCAGATAAACTTATTAACTTGACATCTGTTGATGGTATGTATACAAAAGACCCGAATAAATTTGATGATGCTGAACTAGTTCCGGAAATCACCGCAACAGATTTACTTGAGTTCTTAAGTGGAAAAGATGTCAAAGCAGGAACCTATGAATTCTTTGACACAACTGCAGTTCAAATGATTAAAAGGTCTAATTTAGAAACTGTAATCACAAACGGATTTGAACCTGAAAATCTCATAAAAGCTGTTAATGGCGAAGATATAGGAACCAAAATTATTAATGAATAGGTGAAAAAGTGGATAATCTTATTGATATCGGTTTAAATTTGATGCATTCTTCTTTTAAAAAAGACAGAGTGGAAATAATTGAAGAAGCAAAAAAAGCTGGTGTTAAACAATTCATTATCACTGGAACCAATGTACATTCAAGCCAAATGGCAGCAGAATATGCATCCAAATATCCTGGAACTTTATTTTCAACATCAGGAGTCCATCCTCATGATGCTAAAACATGCAATGGACACACAATGTTTGAACTGGAAAAAATATCTAAAAACAAGTCAGTTGTAGCTATTGGAGAATGTGGTCTTGACTATAACAGGAATTTTTCACCACAGGATCTGCAAAGAAAATGGTTTGAAGCACAAATAGAAGTTGCAGAAAGAACCGGTTTGCCTTTATTTTTACATGAAAGAGAAGCTCATGAAGACTTATACGAAATATTAAAAAGACACGATAGTGTCATTGAGAAGTCAGTTGTTCATTGTTTTACAGGAACAAAACAAGAAGCACAAAATTATGTTGATTTAGGTTGTTATATTGGAGTTACCGGATGGATTTGTGATATGAAAAGAGGAAGAAACCTACAAGAAGCTGTAAGTGTAATTCCACCAGAACAACTAATGATAGAAACCGATGCTCCATTTCTAATACCAAAAAACTTTGAAAAGAAACCTAAAAAGAATAGAAATGAACCAAAATATTTACCTCACATCCTCGAAATGATTGCACTTTGCATGGGTCTTGATTCAGAAGAACTTGCAATTCAAGTTACAAAAAATACTAAAGAATTTTTTAAAATATAAGGAGATGAAAAAATGGCAGTAGAACCTCACAAACATTGTCCAATTTGTGGAACCCCGATTCCATTAAATGAACTTGTATGCTCACCAGATTGTCAAAAAGTCTGGGATGCAAGATTAAATCAGAGAAAACGATCCCAAATAATTTTATATGTAGTTATCGCAATATTCTTAATAATTTGGGCAGTAATGACATTTGTAAAATAGGGATGGAAATGATTTTAACATCATCAAATACATTAGAAACAAAACAAATTGTCGACTACAAAGGATTAGTAACTGGAGAATCATTAATTGGTTCAAATATCTATAAAGATTTATTTTCCGGAGTTAGAGATGTTGTAGGTGGAAGGACTTCCCAATATGAAGTGGAACTTCAAAATGCAAGAAACATCGCTATAGACATTATGAAAGAAAAAGCTGAAGAATTGGGTGCAAATGCTATTGTAGGACTTAAAATTTCTTACGATAATCTTGGAGGCACAATGGGAAATACAATTCTTGTAACAGCATATGGAACTGCAGTAAAAGCTGAATAATATGAATTCAAGCACCCCTCAACTAAAAATAGCTTACATAAGAAGAGCATTACTATCCATTACTGTTGGTACTGTAAGTGGTCTTATACTTTATGAAATTTTTTTACGTCTTAATATAGCTATTTTTGGATGGAACCTAGGACTAATATTCGCTCCGCTAACCGCAGGATATGTTGAAACCGTAATTGCAAGAAGAGTAATAGGAGAAGGCATAGGAGCCATTAGTGCTTTTATTCTTTTCGTATACACAACATTTTATAGTTTTATTTTGCACAATCCAACATTAGGTTTTAATTTCATTACAATTGGAGCAATAGCAGTAATTTTGCAAGCTGCATTTCCTACAGCCGTGAATTTTATCATATATACTGTCGGAGTAGGCCTTTTATCACACATTTTAGGAATTTTTAAAAGAATAACTAGCTTTTTACATAATAAACTTGAGTATGCCTACTATAAATACATTCTAAAAAAACCGCATGAAATCAAAATAGTAACCATCACTCCATTTGATGAAATGAGAAGTAATGAAATAATTAATAATTTAGATTTTATTTTTGTAACAAGTACCGACATATCACAGGGACAGCTCGTTAATCTAGGTATGTTTAATGCCACAGTAATCATGGAAAAAGATAAAAGATTAGCTCATAGTGAACAGGAACATATTGAGATTGTAACATTAAATAACTTTAAAAAAATAAAAGACCAATGCTTAATTAAATTAGCTAAAAACATTAAAGCCGCTGGAGGAAATGGAGTAATGGATCTAGAAATTAATTATGGGCTAATCGGACTTGGCGGAGATAGCTACCAAATAACTGCAATGGGCATGGGTGTTTATTTATCACAAAGTCACTAATTTTACTGTTTTTATAAAAATTAAAACTTAACAATAAAAAAATATCTAATTTACAATCAATATTATCTTTAAAGTAAAATAATCTTTTTTATAAGGTTTTTTTAACATTAAAGTAATAATAACATTTATATAAAGAAATAAACATATAATTATCCACTCATTATGAAATATTATAAATTTCTAAATATTTCTTAAAAAAATTCTCATAATGAGAACAAGAAGGTGAAACTATTTCGATAAAAAAAACAACATTATTAATTTCTGTTGCTTTATTGTTCTTTATAGTATTAGGAGCAGTTAATGCAGCTGAATTAAACAATGTTACGAGTACAGAAGCTTCAAATTTAATAGTTGATCATGATGAATTATCTTTAAGTAATTTTGAAGATAATGATGAGAATCTAATTCTAGAAAGTAGTTTAGAAAACGATAACACTTTACAAAAAGACAGCACTGATGTTAAAGCAACATCAAGTGATAATGCTTCAACAAACACAAAAAAGGTTAAAACTAACATAGAAACTTTTAATCCACGTTATTCAAAATCCGCTACAGTAATTAAAATTGCTTTAAAGGATGATAATGGAACCGGTTTAAATAATCAAAGTGTTTCATTACAATTAAACAGTAAAACATACAAATCCACAACTAATACTGCAGGTATAGCATACTTTAATGTGGCCTCTCTTAATAAAGGCACATATTCTATAACTGCAAAATATAACGGGGACGAACAATACACTAAAACTTCAGTTTCTAAAAAAATTAAAGTTCTAACATCCATCTCAAGTTCTGACATGTCAGTAGAATATGGTGAAAATAAAAATTATACTGCAAAATTTTTAAGGGATAACAGCAACTTAAAAGAAACAAAAGTACAAATTACATTAAATGGTAAAACTTATTCTATTAAAACCGATTCAAACGGTGTTGCTAAAATATCTACTTCCGATCTTTTGCCGGGAACATATAAAATTAAATTACATAATTCATATTCTAAAGAGACAGTTACTAAAACTATAACTGTTACTAAAGCAAAATCAAAAATTACAGCCAGTAATGAATACTTGCTCCCTAATTCTAAAGGTACATACACAGTTGTTTTAAAAAATAATCTAAATAAAGTAATTAAAAATGCTAAAATTATTTTTGGATTCAATAATAAAAAAGTAACTGTTTCAACTAATGCAAACGGGGAAGCTACTATGTCCATCCCTGCTCTTTCAAAAGGCACTTACACTATTACTTACAAATATAATGGAAACAGCAAATATAAATCAGTTTCCGGTTCTAAAAAAGTGTATGTGAAAGATTCAACTGTTACTTTAGGTGCAGGTGAATTGAAAATGCAATATAATGACGGATCAAATTATGAAATAGCTGTGCAAGATGCAAAAGATGGTCTATTATTAGCTAATAAAACTATAAAATTTACTTTTAATGGAAAAACAACTACATCCATTACAAGTAGGTATGGAATAGCAAAATTAGCTATTGGTAATTTAAAACCTGGTACCTATGCACTTAAAGCTACTCATTCAACACCTGGTGCAAAAGATTATAATGTCCTTAACTCAAAAGTCATCATTTCTAAACAAAAAGTAACATTAACTGCTAATGATTTTGTAATGAAATATAATGACGGTTCAACTTACCAAGTAATCATTAAAAATAAAACTGGAGCAAATCTTAATGGAGTTGAAGTTATATTTACTTTGAATGGAAAAACCACAAAAGTAACTACTGACGCCAAAGGAATTGCTAAACTTCCAGTGACTGAAAATGTAGGATATTATCCGGTTAATATAGAAATATCTTCCGCATATTACACTTGCGCAAAAGTAACCAAGAATATTTTAGTTAATGGAACTAAATTTACAGCAAAAGACATAACCGTCCCATCAACTTCCGCTTCAACATTCGAAGTAAAAGTACTTGACGGTCAAGACAAACCTGTAAAAACAACTATTAAATTTACATTAAACAATAAAGTCCAATCTGTGCAAACAGACAATAATGGTATTGCAAAACTTACAGTTTCTGGATTAGCAAAAGGTAAATATACAGTAACATATACTGATGGAATGACCACCGGTTCTTCAATTATAACCGTTGCAGATAAAGTTACATTGAAAGAAATTATTGCAGCATCTCAAAATGTAAAAAAATACATTGAAAATAATGGAGAATTGCCTAAAACTGTTAAAATAGGTTCTGTGGATTATTCCTTAGCAACTTATGTTTATTTAGCTTCAAAAGCTATTATTAACTTAAACAATAATAATAAAAACAGTATTGAAGTTAAATTTATTAATGACCCAACTAAACCACAAGCTGCTGCTAATTTAGGTGAATTATATGATTACGTATCAGTAGCACAGAGTATTGTAAATACCTGCAATTCAAATGGAATTATGCCAAATTCCGTGAGTTCAAAAGTTGGAACTATCGGATATAATGGTTTAGTTTATGCTACTGCACGTGTTGTGGCATTTTATGATGACTATTCCATCATGCCAAACTATGTATCTATTAAAACATACAGTACATCCACTTCCAGTTCCTTAAATTCAAAAAATACCATTAAAGATTTAACAAATTATCTTAAAGCTTCTACAAATTGCCAAGTTGGAAACAGTAAAATTAAATCTATAGTTACTTCATTAACTGAAGGTTTAACAACAGACTTAGCAAAAGCTAAAGCAATTTACAATTATGTACGTGATGCAGTATCTTACAGTTTCTATTATGACACCAGATATGGTGCTGTCGGCACTTTAAATGCTAAAACAGGTAATTGTGTTGACCAAGCCCATTTATTGATTGCCATGTATAGAACTGCAGGCATTGCAGCAAGATATGTTCATGGTACATGTACATTTTCAAGTGGAAGCACATATGGTCACGTTTGGACTCAAGTGTTAATTGATGATACTTGGATTGTAACTGATGCAACAAGTTCTAGAAATTCATTTGGAAACGTAGTTAATTGGAATAACAATAATTATTACCTTAAAGGTTATTATGCAAGTATTGCATTCTAATTAACTTCTTTTTTTATTTTTTACTTGACTTATTTTTCTAAATATTGCAAAATCTTTTTAAACCATTTGATTCCATATAATAATTAACTTTTAAATAGCAGGTGATTAAATGGAAAATGAAGGAAACATTATAGTACCCATTATAGGTTATGTTATTGCACTAATTATCCCAATATTTGGTCTGGTTTATGGAGCGGCATTGTTTTTCTATAAAAAAGATGTAGATCTCTATCAAAAACATGGCAGATTTATAATATACTTTTCAATTGTCGTATTTGTCATATCC
>JAEIGA010008863.1_pt1 | contig 15218 bp, 14 predicted proteins | sample 9270691 | NCBI WGS metagenome assembly JAEIGA01 (sample SAMN17057246, study PRJNA624740) | gut metagenome | biome: biome; isolation source: fecal sample | host: Bos grunniens | place: China: Xizang | collected 2019
AAACCCGTCCGGCGGTTGTTTTTCTTCGGTAGTTCTTTCCGCACTTGGCGCACTGGATAATCCCTGTGTAAGGGAAAGTTGGCTTGGCAGGCGGTGTGTTTTTTCGGCTGTCAATTCGCCGCTCAATTTCAGCCTGCACGGCCTCAAAGGTTTCCAACGGAATGATGGCTTCGTGGGCTTCTTCCAAAAGGTACTGCGTTTTCTGCCCGGTGTTCCGAATGGTCTTCTTTGTGATGTGGTTTTCACGGAAGGTCTTCTGCAGGAGCAGGTTGCCCGTGTAGGTATAGTTTCGCAGGATCGTTGCAATGGTCTGCGGCTGCCAAATGCCACCGTTTCGAGTAGGAATCCCGTCCTCAGTCAGCCTATTGGCAATGCCACCGGGGCCAGCACCATCCAGGTACTCTCTGTAAATGCGTCGTACAATTTCTGCCTCGTCCTCAATGATGTAATACTGACCATCGCGGATACGGTATCCGAGCATCCTACCGCACCAAGGCATCCCTTCTTCAAAGTTCTTCTTGATGCGCCACTTTTGATTCTCACTGGCGGAGAGGCTTTCTTCCTGGGCATAGGATGCCAGGATGGTCAGCATCAGTTCTCCATCGGCACTCATCGTGTGGATGTTCTGTTCCTCAAAAAAGACATCCACCCCCAACGCTTTCAGCATACGGACAGTCTCAAGGAGCGTCACGGTATTACGCGCAAAGCGGGAGATGGATTTTGTGATTATCATATCGATTTTTCCGTTACGGCAGTCAGCAAGCATACGCTGGAAGTCTGCACGACCTTCCTTTGTGCCGGTGATGGCTTCATCAGAATATACACCGACAAATTCCCAACCGTCCTCTTTTTGAATAAGGTCGTTGTAGTAGCTGACCTGGGCGGAAAGTGAGTGGAGCATGGCATCCTTGCCGGATGAAACACGGGTGTATGCTGCGACTTGCTTTTTTCGCTGTAACTTGGGGATTTGAGCGACTTTCGTAACTTTTTTAGGCATTATACCACCTCCTTCACAGGTGACATATTACCTCTAAAACCACTTATTATCCAGTCATTCTCGCGATATAAACTGTCAAAATTGATACCAAATATCTCGCACATTTTTGTCTCTATTATGGCAAGTTCATCGTTGGTAATCAGCCCCTGGGAGAGCATAAGCCGAGCCTGCGCCATAGCCGATTTGTATCCAAGCAAACCCTGGAAGGTATTACCGTCCATCACGCACACTCCTTTCTCGATAGCACTCCTGGGAGCAGTATTTTCTGTTTGCACCGCTATAGTCTGCAAACACTTTCCCACAGGTTGGGCAAGTGTGCGGAACGATCTTTGCGCTGGTACGCTCACAACGGCGCTTGTTCCACCAGGCCTGCTTGCACTGAACAGAGCAGAACAAACGGGGTCTGGCCTTGGGGGTATTGGTAAGTTCAGCACCACAGTTCTTGCAGCAAGGCTTACCCTTGGGGGTCTCAGTGGTCAAGCCGTTTCTATGGCAGAAGGCCTTAATGGTGCCGACAGGGATGCCTATGGTTTCTGATATAGCGGCATAAGTGGTATTATCTTTACGCATAGTCACGATTTTTTCCTTTTGTAAGTCAGTCATATGGAATCCTCCGTTCCGAAGGAGTCCGCTCCTTCTGCTTACATAGGAAAAATGTCAACCCCCTATAAAATGCGAAAAAGCCCACCGAACCGTAATGGCTCGATGGGCTTGCGTGTTAGTTGGGGATCTTCAGTTTCCAACTGCTGTAGATGACATTAGACTTGAGGTCATTGAGGGTCTTGATTTCCGGGTAACGGGAGCCGTCACCCAGGTACTTCTTTGCGATGTCCCAGAGGGTGTCACCCTTGACCACGGTATGGATGCGGTAGGTCTCCGCAGCCTTTTCCGGGTAGATGGCAACACCGTCATTGGTGAAAACATAAGTACCGGGATTTTTGTCCGCAGCCGCTTTTGCGTTCTTCAGGATGCGGTATGCGCCAACCTGGGATTTGCTGTCCTTCCAGGTCTTACGCACACGGTAATAGCCGGAAGTCAGCTTTTCGGGATAAGTGACCACAGGGGTCTCTTCCTGGGTAGGATCGTCCTCTTTGGCATCGGCAGTAAGCAGAGCCTTGACCTCGGCACGGAAGGTATCCATGCTCTTGCCGTGCTTGGGAAACCAATGCATGACATCGCCGTGGTTGGATGCGACACCTTGTTTATAGCCTTCGCTGTGGCAGATGATATTCTTCTCGGTCAGACCGTACTGCCTGCAAAGGTAGGCACACAGTTCCACGGCCTCTTTGTAGACCTTTGTAAAGTATGCGCCATCGGTCAGATCATCTTCGCAGATTTCAAAGCCAATGTGGGTGTTGTTGGCAGAGCCACCTGCGTGCCAGCCACGGTGATCCCAGGGCAAGGTCTGATAGGTTGCAACAGTTCCATCAGCCAGCTTGCCGATGAAGCCGTGGACGCAGACCTCTCTGCCGCCGGGATGATAGGTGTTCCAGTGATTGTTGTACTGGTTTTTGCCCAGCTTGCCGTCATCGGGACCGACATAGCGTTTCAGCCAGGGGTTATTCGCACCCGTGCTGTGAACCATGATGCCCTTGACGGTGATTTTCTTGCCTGCCTTGTAGCAGGCATTCTCAGTGAGAATCAGCTTATTCAGATTCATTACCGTTACCTCCTCGCTCGTGAAGCTGTTCCAGAACTTCCTTCAGCTTTGCAGGAATGGGCAGTCCCAGGTGTGCAGTGTTCTCCATGATGCTTACACCCTCGTTAGACAGGTAAAAGAAGATGACTGCGGTACGCAGCACTCCACCTTGACCGAGGACATAGACATCCACGATGTTGCCGATACCCACAAGGGTAAAAATCAGCACCTTGCGGCAGATACCCTTGAAGCCAACGGAACTGGAGAGTTTCTTGTCAGTGATGGCGCACATGACGCCTGTGATGTAGTCGATTACCGTAAAGGCAATCAGTGCATAGAGAAAGCCGTCAAAGCCACCCAGGAACCATCCAAGGAAGCCACCGAAAGCGGTGAAGGCAATCTGAATGCCAGACCAGATTTGTTTCATAGCGTTGTCCTCCTGTGTTTTTTGATATGAAGAAAGGCACCCCAGCGGAGTGCCTCAATTCCTTATTCCAGCCATGTCGGTTTCACCGGCACGACCATTGTTTCTGTGACCTTAAGCCACGCTTTATACCATTGGCGCAGTTCCAGCAGTTGGGCGATGGAAACACCCTCGTACCAAAGCTGACCACGATTGATGACAGAAAAACACTCCGTTTCCCGTCGCATACGGAACTCATCCTTTTTTGCCTCTGTCAGAAGTGCTTCGTTGTGTTCGCTGTCAAAGGCAGCAGTACCATCACGCACTTGGTAGGAGGCGAAATGCGCCTCAAAATGATCAATATCCTCCGGATCAGGCAAATCAATGCCATCCACCAAATCACCCACAAGGGCATAGCTGACAATGAAGCCTTTTTCATTCAGTAATGCTTTCATAAGCCCTCCTTAGTTGATACCGTAGACCTTGTTGATGACACCAGAGCCATTGGATGAACTCCAAGTGAGTGTAACAGTGGAGCCGGAATACGAAAGTCCAAAGGTAATGTAATAGGCCTCATCGGCAAACTGGTACTTTACCGTACTGGTTGTCAATGCTGCCTTTGGAATGACAATCGTCATAGAACTGACCGAGGATGCAGGTTTGCCGATTATCACATAGAAGTTGTAACTGCCGTAGTTGAATGTGGTACTACCGCTACTCAATGTACCGTTGTACAGAGAAGTTGCGGTTATACCCAGGTTCGTTCTGGCTGCTGCTGCCGTAGTTGCCCCGGTACCACCATCTGCAATAGCAAGTGCTGTATCGAGAGAAATGCTGTCCCAGGAATTACGATCATAAGCCTGCTTTACCGCAGACGCTGTAGCCGCCAATGTTGTGCTGGTGGATGTTACACTGGAGGACAGTTTGGTCAGGCCATAGTAGGTTGTTGTTGCTGTAGACTTACTGATGAGTTCCCAATTGGTGCCGTTATATACGAAGAGCACGACCTCGCCGCTTCGCCACATATAGGTACTGGCAGCAGTTGTGCCGTACTGCTTGATGGCAATGGCGCCCGTGCTGTTCACATTCAGCGTTGGGGATTCGCCTGTGTTGTAGTATGTGAACTTCACCGCAATGGTAGCGCCGGTCTCCAACACAAAGTCGGAGCAAGTGACCACCTTTGCCACTGTTGCCGCTGCCGTAGAACAGGTGCCATAGTAGAACGGCGGGACCTCAATATCCATATTGAGATTATCTGCAGTCAGATTGCCCTCGATGTGAACATCCCCCTCAAAATGACCATCACCGACTACATGAAGAGTAGCGTCCGGGGTCGGCGTGTTGATGCCCACTTTCTTTTTGCGAAGGGCCAATAACGGAGTGCCCTGGGGAACTGTGAAATACAGATTGAGTGCCGACAGCGTATTCAGCTGATCTCGGATATAGATATGGAAGTCATAGGACGAGTTGGCATCCAGGCTGCACAGTTCCAGGTTGGAAAACGAGAAACTGGTGCCGTTTTGGGTAACGGAAGATAGGATACTCGTATAAGCCCCGTAACTGGTGGCACTGGTCAGCTTGTATCGGTACTGTACATACAACAAGCTATTCTTCTGCGTTCCGCTTACCGTGATGGGAGAAATGCTGCCGTTGAAGATCAGCTGCATTTCTGCCTCAATGTCGTTGGTTCGACGCAGGGAGATGTTGGACACCTTTGGCTTTGCATACGGAATGACCGTGATCTTCTGCGTGCTGCTGACAGTATAGCCACGGGAGTCCGTTGCTGTAACAACCACGTCCACCGTGCCGGACTTGGAAACCTCATAAAGGTTAATTGCGGCACCCGTGGTATTGGAATCGGTGACACCGTCGCAGGTGGCGGCATACTGGACAATGGATGCACCATTCTTTGCCGTTGCCGTTCCGGGGGTAATGTACAGATATGAATACCCCTGGATGAACAGCTGATTGTTGCCTGTCAGCGTTGAAGTGGTGGAACGGCTGTCCTTGAAGGTGAAAGCTGTCATGGTCGGTGCAGAGTTGGCACTGGTGGTCTGCACCGTGCAGGTACAGGAAGAAGTGCTGCCGATCTGTGTTGAACCACTCTTGGTGACTACCTTGATGGTGGCCGTGAAAGACTTGATGTTCGCCATCGCATCCAGTAGATCCGCTCGTTCAGTCTGCGACAGCGTTATGGTGCGATCTGCAGTACCTTTTGACCAGGTTCTTGCCGAGAGTGCGAGGTACTCCGTTGCCCCATTACAGATGGACAGATAGCAGGAAAAGGATGCATCATACACCGTTACATTGGGTTTGAATGTGACAGTGGCAGCATCGGCGGTAATGGTGGGACAGCTGTTGATGATGGCACCGCCCAGGGTTTTGACTGCAACAGTACTTGTTTCACCATAGACTTGGTTGCTCTTTTTTCTGACCATCGCACGGACATAATATGTGGTGTTCGGCGAAAGACCTGTGACTGTGGTATTAGCAGATGTGCCAGATGTAGAAGAAAAGAGCGTGCTGCTGCCACCATCATCTAAACTGTAGAACCACTGATCTGCCGTTGCAGAGGATGTTACAGAAATTTTGAAGCTGTTAGCCGTTATGTTGCTTATTGAGCAGGAAACGGTAGGTGCCGTTCGATCGATGGATGTAAGATTCATGCTTCCGCCATAATCGACAGGCCCAAAGACATACACTCGAGTCTTAAAAACAACGGCTACCGACTTTGTACCATCGCTGTTGTGGGTTACATCTAAAGTGCCACTAACGGATCCTTTTGCTGCGGGAAAGACTCGGTCGTCCCATGCAGTACGTGCCTTATAGTAAACCTGTGTGCCGTTAATGGTGACGGTAGTGTCATCGATGGTGTAATAGGCGGATGCGCCTCCTGCGGAGGTCAGTGTCCACGTCAGAGTGGATTTATTACTTGCCACATTGACACTTTCAGAGATTGACAGCTGAAGGTATCTGCCGTCATATGATGCGCTTGTAAAAGTGGCCATAGCCTTACCCCCTTAGTCCAGAATTACGATGTTTAGTCCCTCGGATGCTGTGGGCATAGGGACAAACTTGGTTTTGCCCACCGTGAGTTCGCCGTCCACGGTGGTTTTCTTGGTGATGGTCTCATCCTTATTCAGGGTGAAGATTTTCTCCTCATTGTAGTAGCCGGAGAACTCCTGGTTCGTGATGACCGTCCGCTGCCCGGAATCCGCATTGGAAACCTCGATGCCACGGCGGTCGATTTTCACCTCGGTGGTATAAATCTCATTGGGAGCGGGAGTCCATTTGTGAATTGCTGTACCCTCCGCCAGGATGATGTCCGAGACATACAGCGATGCCAGACGGTTGTATGCGTAGATGGTAATGGTGCCATCCACCACATCGGGAATGACCGCAGAGAACTCAGTCCAGCCGAAGGTGCTAGTGGTGTTGAAAAGGTACGCATACTTGTTGCCGTTGTACTGCGCGTAAAAATACGAGGTGTAACTCGCCCCAGTTTTCTTTGCACGGATGGATATGGTGTATGCACCGGGAACAACGCCCGTAATCACCTGGGTAAGCGTGGAAGTGTCCCCAAGGACAAAACAGGAGTCAGAGGTGGTATTGCTCTGCACATCCGTAGAAGTGTCCGTAGAGACTGTGCCGGTGATCGTCCAATCATCGGTTATACCGTTCAGACCTGCAGAGTTTTTGACATAGTTGATACCGCCTGCGAACTGCTCCTGCACCGTGACGGAGAGCCCGTCCACCGAATGCTGAAGTTCGGATACTTGGGACTGCATTTCCAACACCGTTTCCTGTGTCCCGGAATATTCTCCTTCCAGGGTCTGTACCGTTTCCGTCAGACTGGAAACATAGCTGTTCATACCGTCAATGGAACTCTGGAACTCACCGAACCGGGTGGTATGGGTGGAAACGGTCTCACGGAGTTCTTCCAGACTGTTTTGGACAACCCAGCCGAGACCGTCCCACACCATGGTTTCCGGCGGGACCGTTGCGGTATTCACCCACAGCTGACCCACATAAGGGTTCTCCGGGGCGGTGTCAGAAGTAACGACATCGCATAAGTTGGTAATCGTAAATTGAGCAACCGCCCTCATGGGAACACCTCCTTACAGGGTGACTACGCACATGAAGGTAGCCTTGGTGTCAACATCGGTATTGGACACGGAGAGGGTCTTGCCGGTCTTGCTGCCGGAAGTACCCCAGGTGGTATCCACCGCACCGTCCTTGTTGTACTTCGTCCAGGTATAAGTACCCTTGCCATCCGTGTCGATTTCCGCACCCGCCTGGTAGACCACAGCGGTCAGCACGGTGGAACCCTGACCATTCTTGAACACATCACCGCCGGTGGAGGTGATAACGATCTGAATGGGGTCGGAGTTGTCGATAAAGGTGGCAACATCCGCAAAGGTGCTGTTATAGGTGCTGGAAGTGGAGTCGGAGTCGGTTGCCACGCACTTGAATACCGCATAGCTGTCAACGGCAGCGGCATAGACCGTAATGGTAGCCGTGGTAGTGCCGGTGTACATACCCGTGGTATCGGTCAGCTTGCGCCAGCCGGTGCCAAAGGCTGCATCATAACCGCTGGAAGTGGTGGCTGTTACAGAGCTGTCCATAACTGCCCACTTGTAGGTCACATTGGTGGTATCCACGGTAGAACCGCGCCACAGTTCCGCCTTTGCGGTCAGACTGGCAACCTCGCTGTTCTTGAACACATTACCAGAAGGTGTGGTGACGAGCAGATCCGTAATGCCGGAGCCGTTGACCACACGGGAGAAGGAAATGGTCAAAGGATGGGTAATGGACAGTCCCGTGGAATCGTCCTTGTAGGTGACCACGCAGCGGTAGTCGATACCAGGCTGACCTGCCATCACATTACCCTTGACGGTCAAAATGTGACTCTTTGCACCGCTGAGTGCGTAGTTGCCGGAAGAAGTAATGGCGGTGGTGGAACTGCCGATATACCACTTGACGGAAGTTACCGATGCAGAGGTGATCTGATCGGTGGTAGTGCCGATGACATACAGGCTGGGAGTCAGCACCAGGTTGGTGGAAGACCAATCCGGGGTGTATGTGCCGTTGTCGGGGTTATACATCTGGGTCTTTGCCAGATTGGAACCAATGTAGCCAGTCAGCGTAAGCGCGTCATTATAGTCCACAATGGTAAACTGGCCTTGTGCTTTGCTCATGAGAAATCCTCCTTAATTTCAGCCTAAAAGACTGTTTCTTGTAGTGGTGTCGATGAGGTCGCAGAAGAAGGTTGCCCTAACCTCGACATCATCGGATGTGATTTCAATGGATTTACTGCCACCGAAGTGGTCTGCGTTCCACTCCGTATCTGCCTCCGTATCGTCTGATACCCTCGTCCAGATGAACTGGTTGTCATCCAGGGTGTCGGTGATGTTCTCATCCCAGGAGAACACCGTGGCATACAGCGTGGTTTTGATATTGCCGTTTTTGAAGATATTACCGTTGGAGGACGAGATGACCAGGCGGTACATCTTTTGTTCTTCAATGGAGGTGATGCGGTCGGAAACCTTATCCACAGTCTCTGTAGTGGCGTAGGCACGGAGAACAACCTCGCCGGTCTCCAAATCCCAATAGGACGAGCCGTCCTGGGATTGAATAACTCCGGCTTTGATGATGTTTGCCACCAACGAGCCGGAGGTAATGAAGTCGGCCACGATCTGACCATCAGCGGTGATGGCGGTTTCGTAGGGGCCGTTGTAGCCGTTGCTGGAAAAGCCCAGACCGCCCACATTCCAACGCCACACATTGACAGCCTCTCCGATGGACGGTGCGTCCAGGATCAGCAGTTCATAAGGCTGCCCGGAATCGGAGTCGGTGTGGATGACTACATAGCCGCCTGTCTGCCCGGTGATAAGCCCTGTGGCGTTTTTGATTGCCGAGTTCATCAGCACCGGGAAACGGTCAACCTTGGCAGCGGCATCCTCGGCTGCGGCTTCGGCAGCGGACACATTGTTCAGAAGGTTCGCCTTTGCAGAGCCAAGAGAAATGGAAACATACTTCTCTGCCAGGGTGTCATACACCGTTGTGATGACTTTTGCCTTTGCAGTAATCCCTAACACGCTGTGCCGAATGGTAACGGTGTCGCAAAGGGACACGCGCTCCAACACAGCGGCATAGTCCGGCTGTTTCCACAGCGGTTCAAAGGCAACCGTCAGCGTAGGGGTCGGAATGCCAAGAGGGTTGTTTTTCAGATAGTTATTGGCGTAGGCGCGGAGACCGTCCACAGAGACAGGGTTCTCCTCATCGAAATACTCGGTGAAGTCTCGAATGAGGGTCTTTCGCTGTACCAAGGTGGTATCCGCAATAGGAAGAAGCACCTCCGGCAGCGTGACCGCCGTTTCTGTGCCGTCCTCTGCCGTCACAATGGCATAAGGCAGAAGGTCGGTATAAACATCGGTGTTTTCATTGTCATGCTCCAAATCCGTGAGGTTTTTGCCGTATTCAATGACAACCCCGGTGTGCTGACCACGCCCCTGGTGATGAATGACATGGAAGTTATCCCATTCATACTCGCCGCCCCACAAGTCCAGAAAAGAGCCTGCCACACCGCCCAGGCAGGCTCGGACACTCTGGGGCTTTGCAACCGAGAATGCCTTTGCTGCCGAATAGTCAGTCTGGCAGGTAAAGTTGTGGGCGGTTGCGGTATTCTGAAATACACGCTCCATAGCCAGTGCCGGAGAAATGGACTCTGCCGTCCACTGCAAGGCGGCAACATTCGAAAGGTCATAACTGAGGTGTTGGGCATAGACCGTAATCTGACCGTTTATCGGAGTGGAAATGCGGTAAATGCGGAACACCTGGTCTGTGGAGGTATCGTTGGGTTTTGCTTTCACCAAACGCTCCGTGCAGATTTCTTTGTAAAGAGCGCCGGTGATGGGATATTTCAGAACACATTCGTATGCGCCGTTTCGTTCCTCAGTGACCTCGCAGGATGTGCAGTCCTTGAGGACACCGATTCCGAAAGTAGTAAAATCAGTGACATTGGCTTTGTAGAGTACAGGAATCATACGCAGCACCACCTTGGAATCACCGACACCGCCGTAATAGCCCCGGAATAGGAAATGACATTCTCTCCGGGATACAACATCGGAAAGCCATCGCCGGACACGGTGTCATTTTTGGGTTCGGCATCCTTGTAGAAGTTCATCTGCTCGGAGTCCACCTCTACATATCCATCAATGTCGGTGAAATTCCAGGTGGCATTGTTGCCCTCGGACTGGATAGTCAGCGTCCCCTTGCCGTCACCCTCGATACGGAGAATAGGGCGGCTGATGAAAGGATATGGATTCATCAGCACATCCCCAGATGCAGAGAGCGTAGTGCTGACCGTTCCGGCTTCATCGTAGCGGAACGGCTTACAGGAAAAGCTGATGGTACAAAGACCGATGCGGTTCAGTTCATCCTCAATATCCAGTTTTCCGGCATAGACAGCATGACGGAAAAAGGCTGTATCGTAGGTGTCGGACAGCGTGTGATAGCTGTTCAGCCCACTATACAGCCAAGCCTTAACCGCCGTGATTTTCTGTGCCAGTTCGGAGGTGGTCTTTGCAGGGATGAATATAGAGTAGGTCACCTGGACATTGGGAAATCTGCCACTACCGGCAATCAGATCACCGTCACGGCCTGGAATGGACAGAAAATCAATTTCATATTCCGGGCCGGAGAACACATTCTTGCTCTCGATGCGGATACCCATATCCGAAGAACGGATGCCTTTATATTCAAAATAATTCATGCAAATACCACCCCTTTCCGTTTGGCAAACTGACCCGCAGTGACCATGATTTCATTGGTCAGCTGCTGAATATCCTCGGTAGAATAATTGTTGAAGTTCGTAATGTTCAGCACCAGCTGAAGACCGCTGGCCTTTGCGGAGTCTGCGATACCACCGCTGACGGTGCCGTGGACATTACCATCCACATTGAAGTCGGTAGGCAGAGCCGTTTCCATATCCTTGGCAAGACCGTGCATCACATCGTTGATGTCCTCACTCATAGCTTCCGCAGCCTTGACCGCTTCGCCGCCGTTGGCATCAATGGAGCCAGACAGACCCTTTACCAACATCTCACCGATCCAAGCCATCTCGTCAGAGGGACTGTGGATCCCGAAGAAATCGCAGATGCCGTCCCAAATAGAAGAAATCCAGCCGGAGACCTTATTCCACAGCCAGGATGCCAGGGACTGGATACCTTGCCACAAGCCCTTAACCAGGTTGACACCAACTTCTGCAAGCTGGGAGACACCCTTGCCCAGAGCATTGACGATACCCGTAATAATCTGCGGTACAGCCTTTACGATTTCCACGATGATGGTCGGCAGGTTCTTGATGAGCGAAGTCAGCAATTCAATACCCGCCTGCACAATCAGAGGAATGTTATTGATGACCGCATTGACGATGCCGGAGATGATGTCCGGGATTGCCGATACGATGGTGGTGATAATCTGCGGTAATGCCTGCACCAAAGAAATCAGCAGGTCGATACCTGCCTGGATGATTTGAGGAATGGCACTAAGGACTGCCTCGATGATACCGCTGATGATCTGCGGGATAGCCTCCACAACGGCAGTAATGATTTCGGGCAGAGCCGCCACCAAAGAGGTCAACAGCTGAATGCCTGTTTCAATAATCTGCGGAATGGCACCCAGAATGAAATTGATGATACTGAGGATGATTTCCGGCAGGGCGGCAATCAGCACAGGGATGGCTGCAAGCAGACCATCGGCAAGACCGGTAATAAGCTGTAGTGCCGCATCCAAAATCATCGGCAGACTGTCAATGAGGCTTTGCACAATGGTGATGATAGCTTGAATCGCAGCCGGAATAAGGGTCGGCAAAGCCTGTCCGATCCCCTGAACCAGGGACATCACGATTTGGATTGCCGCTTCCACCAACAGAGGCAGGTTCTCAATCAGCGTGTTTACTATAGTGAGGAGTGCCTCAATAACCACAGGGATTAGTTCCGGCAGAAGGGTCAGCAGAGTGTTCAGTACCTGGGAGAACAGATCCACCACGGTTTCCAGTAAAGTCGGCAGCAGTTCTCCCACGGTCTCAAGCAGAGCATTCAGCGCCGTAGGCAGGGCTGCGATGATGTTCTCGATGACCGGGGTTATGTTGGTCAGCACATCCTGGAAGGCATCCACCACGTTGTTGCAAAGCTGCTCAATGTCGGCATCTGCATTACCGAAGCCCACCACCAGGTTGGCAACTGCCGCCTTCATGGAGTTCAGAGAACCCTCAATCGTGTGTTCCGCTTCGGCAGCGGTAGCGCCGGCAACACCCATACTCTCCTGAATGACGTGGATTGCATCAACCACATCAGCGTAGGAACTGATGTCATACTCAATGCCAGAAATGGCGGTTGCATCCGCAAGCAGACGCTCCATTTCTTCCTTGGTGCCACCGTAACCCAGCTTGAGGTTGTCCAGCATCGTGTAGTTCTGTTTTGCAAAGCCCTGGTATGCGTTCTGGATGAGTCCGATGTCCGTACCCATCTTATTGGCGTTATCCGCCATATCGGTGATAGCCATATCCGCATACTTGACTGCGGCTTCCGTATCTCCACCCAGGGACTGGATAAGGGATGCGGAGAAGGATGTGACCGTGGACATATAGTCATTGGCCGACATACCCGCGGTCTTATATGCATTGGCGGCATATTCCTGCAGTTTGCCGGAGGACTCCTGGAACAAGGTGTCAACACCACCGACCAGCTGTTCATACTCGCCGTAGGCTTCAATGACAGCTTTGCCCAAGGAAACTGCGGCGGCAGCGGCAGCGGCGACACACGCACCCATTGCCACACCGACCGTTTTCAAAGTGCCGCCCAGCTTGGAGAATTTCCCCTCACTGTCATCGGCGGCATCTCCGGCATCGTCCAGTTCTTCTTCCAGGTCATCGGCAGAATCGCCGGTGTCATCCATCTCTTTGCCGAGCCGGTCCATAGCTTCTTCGTTATCCGAAAGTTCACGCTCCATGCCGTTCAGGGCGGCTTGTGCGTTGTTCAATTGGATCTGCCAAGCCTGGGTACGGCGGTCGTTCTCACCAAAGGACTCGGCGGCATTGGCGAGAGCCTGTTTCAGCATCTCTACCTTTTTGCGTTGGGCTTCGACCTGTTCAGTCAGCACCTTGTGCCGTGCGGCGAGAGCATCGGCAGAGTCATCGTTCTTGGAGAATTGGGACTCCACCAACTTCATTTCGGAACCCAGAACCTTGAAAGACTGGTTGATTTCCGTCAGAGCCTTTTTGAACTCCTTCTCGCCCTCAAGACCGATCTTCAGACCGAAATTATCTGCCATTACACCACCGCCTTTCCTTTAGATTCCGTCCGGGACTATGTCATCGATGAACATCTCCCGTTTCGGTTTAGAGATACCGTTGTATTGCTTATGGCACTCCCAAAGGTCGAGGAGTAAACCAAACGGCATCAGCCAAAACTCATCCCAGGACAGGTGGAGTTGGCTGATGCCGTAATATAAAAGTCGAGTAAATAACTCGTCGTCACTTACTCGACCACTGCGTTTTTTGCGTCTGCCTCGCTTTCAACATTACGCTTGGTGCCCTTCAGAAGAGCCTTCATAATGGCAGATTTGTAGGTTGCCAGGTCAGCGGGAACGGTGAGCAGTTCCACCATTTCCTCAGTGAGCAGTTCCTTGGGGGTATCCTTATGCTTGAGGTTATGAACCAGGATGGACTGGTTTGCCAGAAGCGAAATGAGCCACACGATTTCACCGATGGCCATCTCGAAATTCTCGGACTTCATGAGGTGGTCACCCAAATTCTCCAAGCCGCCGTAACGACCGGCGATTTCCTTGGTGGCTCTGGTAGTCAGGAGCAGTTCGTAATCCTCACCGCCCACATTGATAACAGACTTGCGTTCGTCAATCATTGTTCAGTCCTCCTTACACGGGTGCAGATGCACCAAAATAGGGTTCATATACGGTTTTGTACCAGTTGGTGATTACATCGGGATCGAGAACATCACCTTCGGTAACCTCTGCCTTCCAGGGGTGCTTGCCCTTGCTGTCCACCTTGTTACGGCGCATGATAGTGCCTTCGATGGTGGGGGTGTTAAAGGTAATACTGTCACCCTTGGTAGCCAACGCCGTGGCAGGGATGCCGAACTTCACACGGTACAGCCAGAAGTAGCGGTACTTGCCGTTGGACTTCTTGGCACGGAAACCGACTGCAACAGGGTCGCCACCGTCCTCTGCTGTAGAAATGACAACACCGTTACTGTCGATAACGGCGCCGGTGAGGTCGGAGGCAACGCTGCCGCCCAGGTCATCCACACCCAGAGAGAGGGTGCCAGACTTGAACTCCTTGACGATTTCGGACGCACCGTCATCGGCATAAAGAGTAGCCTCTGCCAGTTCCACGGAGAGGTCGGCGGTCATTGCCTTTGCCAGCTGAACCGGGGTTGCATAGGTTTCGTTGCCGTCCTTGTCCTCGGTGATCTTGGCATAAAACAGTTTATCAAGACCAATCGTAGCCATGATTTATTCCTCCATTTCATAGTGTTTGGCTACATCCACAGCGTAGTGGTGGTAGCCTGTTTCTGTTTCATAACCGATGTATCTGCGGTCGGTTATGGTGAAATCCGCACCCAGGAGCATTTTTACAAGGGCATTTTTGTCCTTGATGTAGTTGCCCTGGGAATATAACGAAAGGCGCACCTCCTGGACATCCACACCGGGACAGTTGTCGGCATGAAGTTCAAAGGACTCTACCATTGGGACAATGACAATGTACCGTTCTGGGGCTTCATCCTTGAACACACCCGTCTCAATGGGGATATCCAAAGCGGAAAGTGCGGTGTAAAGGTCAGAAAGGATATTCATCTCTTATCGACCTCCTCTTCAAATTTCTTCTGCATTGCCGTAATCGCAGCAGATTTGGATGCGGTTTTTGCCGGTTTCAAAAAGGGCTTTGCGGGCTGACCGTGTTTTCCGTATTCCAGGATGTTGGCAATCTTCGCATTGCTGTCACCATCAGAACGAGGGTCAACAAAGCCAATTTTGACGTTGTGGTTGCCGTCCTTATCCAGCTTTGCTGGGGACAGACCGATGGAGCGTTCCAGTTCGCCCGTGGAACGGGAGTCGTATTTGGTACCTTGACCCACGACCCCGGAGAGGTTGCCCTT
>JAEIGA010008864.1_pt1 | contig 15217 bp, 10 predicted proteins | sample 9270691 | NCBI WGS metagenome assembly JAEIGA01 (sample SAMN17057246, study PRJNA624740) | gut metagenome | biome: biome; isolation source: fecal sample | host: Bos grunniens | place: China: Xizang | collected 2019
CGTTTGTATACATACGTGTGTCTAATATTTATTGTTCCGTCTAGTACTTTAAAATTACATTCCTCGTTTAATCGTTCTTTCAAAGATGAAATATCAATCAATGTTTCTGTATAGTTATGTTTTTGGTCTGTAATATTTTGTTGAATTTGTAAATCTTTTTCTAATTTTTTTATTTCGAACTGTTGATTTAGAACAACACCAGATACAACAACACCAGCTAAAGTGGTGGCTATAAATTTTTTATTTAAATCCTTAAAATTTCTCATAAAAATCCCCCTTTTATAATATAAAAATGAAGAGGACAAGTAGTGTTAACCCGTGTCAAATACGGCCTCTTGTTCTCTCCATTAGAGGGTTTGTTATTTTCGCGCATTCATATCGTTAATTACGAATCAATCCATTTTTCGCCAGTCCAAATAATAAATTTATCACCTGATAATAGGTAATACACAAAACCTGCTGGTACGGGATGTCCGCTATTAGTAGGTTTCGTTGAATCCCATCCTGTATGTCTAAAATGAAATTCGAAATTGTGATTACCAAACTTGAAATCCATGCAATCTATAACCGAATTCAATGTTGTAAAATCAAAGTTAAACATTGTACAATTTATCATTTTAACGCTGGCTCTGAAATATGTATCGCTTGTTAGTTTAAATTTTTCTAAGAATCCAACTGCTCTAGCTACAGAAGCGGCATCCATTGTTTGTTGTCCAATGATTCTCGGACTATTAAATCGACAATTAATAAATGTGAAACCATACCAATTAGGATTAATAACCCTACTCAGCGAACTTAAAACAGGATTAAAAATACAATTATCAGCTACGCCAGTCATCATCGTTTTATCATTTTTAACAGCAGTTAAGACTTTAACAGTACTATCTTTTATGTTAAAAACCATTGGAACATCATTTAAACAAGCACAAACGTTATCACAATTAATCAATGTTAAGTTCGGTATAGCGGTATGCTTATTATTTACCACTAAATCAGTATCTATTTCACCAGTATATGAGAAAATATTATTGGTACCGTTGGTAGTACCCTCCGGAAAATCAACAAGTTCCACATTATCGATAATTATATTCATATTAGGTTCCACGATCAATTGTTTATTAGCATCGTCGATTTTCGATGTTGTTATGTAAGTATGTTCTTTGTCTAAATATAAATTCGACGGGTTTGTATAGAATATTTTAAATCCGCTTCCAGATGTAGTTTTTATGTTTCGGAATTCTGCATGTTCTATAAACTTATAATTATGTTTAATATTTCCTATCGTACCGACTTTCTCTGCTGAATTGTAAAATATAAACATGAATTTATATTGTGTTCCTTCTGTTGCTTTCACTATTGTGTCATTTATAGTTATATTTTCCATTACAAGTCTTCTAGGTGCTCTGCATTCATATCCAAAATCATGTGTTCCTATATTTTCGATATCTAGTAATTTCGGTGTAAATGTTATTGGTCCTGGAGTAAATTTAACATTTCGAATATACATATCGCCATCCCAAAAAGATCCATAATCGCTTCTTAAAGCTACTAAAGTTGACGAACCAACCACATCAACGTTATCTATTTCACATAGTCCGCCACCAACAATTCTAACACCATGATGCCCTAATAAACAGTCTCTTATTTTTAAATTATATACGCCTTCATGTGCATCAACTCGTGTTAGTTTACATTTTTCGATTATCGCATCTTTTGAATAAGCAAATTTATGGATGCCCCATCTATCATCATTAAAAGATCTATCGATCACGTTGTATAAATTAACATTAACACATCCGTTAAATTGTATATCGTAACTTCCCATATTAACCCCATCTGATTCTCTATTATACATCATTCTGGATTGAAGAATGCAGTCTCGTACATGTATATTAGCTGATTTTTCGAAATACATGAAACCATCATAAGGTGATCCCGGAGCTTCTTCTCTAAGTTCATGACTTATTCCTTGTAACACAACATTACTTCTTTTAACATGAATACCTCGTTTATAATATTTGGATACTAAGGCATCATTATTAGGTATAGTAACAAAATGTCCATTCGATATGGTAAGTAGATTTTCATCCATAGGATACATAACCGTTGATGTTATATTTTCAAAATCCCACATAATATCATTTAGTATATTTCCATTATTATCGATCACGAAATAATCTCTTTTTGATTTCCCGGTATTAGCGTTGGCTCCGAATCGTATGAAATGTTTCACATTTTCATCAAATACTTCCACTAGACATAAACCGTTTCCGGATAATTCCGGTATACGTTTTGTTAATTTATCCAATTTGAAATCAACAGTACGAGTAACGCTATTGTATTTTGACTTCACAACAAAAACACCTTTTTGTTTATCCGTATCTAATCTATCATCGATGATAAAAGTTGCCCCGTTAAAATCCGTATCAGTCATAACTGGAATATCAACGGTTTCTTTTATATAATAAGTTTTACCGGTTGCTATTACTTTCAGGTTATTATTATTAGCATATTCATGTGCTGCTTTTATTTCCACACCATCATCATGTGTACCATCACATACAACGCCAAATTCTTCATAAGTTACGTAATTTTTAACGTTAGATATTCTTTGATTAATATCATCGACCCTATTTTCAATGTTTAATTTAGTTGTATTAATTGTGTTATTTATTCGAACATCCAAAGAATTAATACTGGAATTAATATCATATACAGCCAAATCAACCGCATCTTTATTATCTTTCACCATATCCATCAAAGCATTCATTTGTTCGTTATCAGGTGTATTAGTTATTCGTTCTTCTAAAATATCAAGTCTACTATCAGCCTCCACATGTCTATCTATATCATTGTTATTGATGGCCTCTAGACTTAATTCGATTTTATTTAATTTAACGGCGGTTATTTTATCTCCGGCTTTCCATTCTGTTTTATTATAAGTACCGTCTTCGTTAAACATATTCGCCATTAATTATCACTCCTTTGATTTAAATGTTGGTCTATCTAGACCTTTAGTTGAGTTATCATTCCATATTCCTAGAAATGCGGTGATAATCGCGATGATAGCTACTGGATTTTGAAGAATGCCGTATAAGGCTTCTCCTAATAGACTCCAACTTGTTAGTTGTTGGAAATCTACACCGGAAGCTGAGAATATCAACGCAAACACCGATAGCCAGAAATAAGGATTTTTAATTTTTTCTTTCATTTTTTTCACCTCCTCCTATAAACGCACACCTATTACTTGAGTTATATAACACTCTGAGTTATTTAGATTAAGCGTACCATCTGGAATTTTGACCTCGTTAACATATTCAATTAATATATTTCTAGAATCTTCTTGAAGTAATTTCATTTCAAAAAGAGACATGTTACTATTTAACTCGTTTGGCATATTTATACTTTTTATATAACAACTATCTTTAGCATTGAAATCTAGCCATTTCATTTCCTCACCATAAAAATATACTCTAAATACTATATAATCGTAATTTTCGATATCATCATTCGTTGTTATACGCGTCCCTCCAATCGCCTTACCACTCCATAACACATTACGAGGATTGATGTCATTCATCATTTTTGATCCATGTTTGATGTTAACCTCGGCGTTTGAAACCTCAATATTGTTAAGCCTAGGGTTTTGATTAGAGCATGTTACACCTCTACTTCCAGTTTTTCCATTAGAGTTAACTCGAATATTATTCAGGGTTACTTTACTAATCCCAGAACCAACGGCTAAACATTCTAGACCCCCATCGATGTAAACATTGGATACTTGAACTTCATCGGTACATTGACTACCACCCACCAAATATAAACCTTGTTTGGCATTCGTAAAACCTTTTACGGTGAGTCCATTTATGATAATATCTCTCGATTTATATTGTATACCAATAACTGCTTTCGTATCAGCTATCGTATCGTTACCTTCGCAATAAAAATTATAAATATAAACACTCGTATATGCTGATACCTGCAACGCGATCGGAGTCAAGCTTGGATACTTCGAGTTATACGAAGGATTATAACATTTACAATTTGTTATAGTGACGTTTTTACCGTTACTTTGAGGTTAGTCGGCTAAATGATGTTCTAGATGTCTCACTTGAAAACCTATGACGCAATTATCAGCTACACAATTATCCAGGATAACATTTTCAGGCGCTATCGAGTGTTCGTGAGCTTTCACTTCAAAACCTCTACCATTTCTAGTTGCATAGCAATCTCGAACTGTTATATTTCGACTTCCATCATCCACCTCAAAACCATTTCTATTTTCACTTCCATCAGCATAGAAATTATCGTCCGCTCTACAATTCAAAAAATACACATAATCAGCATGATGACAAGTGAAATTATCATCACCAGCAAGATAAGCTTGGCAATTTCTAAATATGATGTTTTTACTTCTTTTATTTTCATCATACGTACTGTTATTTTTATAATCAGGGTTTAATAATTGATATGGTTTATCGGCCATAGCATCAAAACAATGTAGACTTGGATTTTCAACCCTAACATTCTCGCATAATCCACCTTTTACATTTGCGAATACTATACCACTACCATACGCGTTCGGAGGGGTTGTAGTCAATCGATTACATAATAATAGGAAATTTCTAAGTACGATGTTTTCATTTCCATTATGATAGTCATCATTGGTTATGATATTATGTATAGTATCACCGTCAGCTATAACATTAAATATAGTTTCTAACCCACACCCTTCCAGACAAGAATTACTCGGGATTCGGATGTATCTTATATTATAAACCCCATTTGGAACGATTACTTTACACGGAGCATTGTGGAATGCGGCTTCGAAAGCATCGGTCCAATCCCCATTATTAACTAAATGTTTATAACGCAAAATACTAATCTGGTTAATCGGGCCATTGGCCTCTAACATAGTTAGTCGATTATCGGTATCGACTTTTAACGCTTCGATGCTAGATTCGGTATCGACTTTTAACGTTTCAATGCTGTATTTGGTATCGACTTTTAACGTTTCAATGCTGGATTTGGTATCGACTTTTAACGTTTCAATGTTGGATTTGATATCGCGATTCATATTTTCAACCCTATTAAACAAAGCTAAATCCGTAGCTTCCATATTTCCATTGATGGTATATAAAGCGTCTTCAATTTTATTAAGTTTAGCCGCCGAAATAACATCTTTAGTATCCCATTCTGTTTTATTATAATTATTATCAGGTAAGAAAGTACTAAGATCTTCGAATTCATCTTTAACAACTACTGCATAATCAACCAATCCAATATCCACCACATTTGTTTCATCTTCGGCCGCGATTGGGTTGCGAATATCAATTCCTTTAATAACTGGTGGGATAGTTACCCTTGAAACCTGACTCTCATCAAATAATCTTATTTGAAAGCTGTAGAACCCAACTTCAATTAATTCATCTATCATTTCTTTTGTGATAACAAATACAACTTTACCATCATGACATTCAGTTACCTCAGAGAACATGTTTTCTCCAGTTGGTGTATTAATTACCAATTGCCCGTGTGTAGCATTTGTGGATTTAATTACATCTCCACCGTTCGAGAACATAAATTTACTACCTTGTAAACTGAATTCAACTTCTACTTCTCTATCTCCTCGATATAGAATGATTGGCGTGTTTATACTACTTTCTTGTGTACCAACCGCTACTGTTCTGCTAGTGTGAATCATTTTAATTCTCACATCCTTTTATTAGAATATAAAGAGACTCATTAAGAGCCTCTTATAAAAAATTGATAAGCATACTTATGATTCCACTGAATACAGCCAATCCCATGGATATAAATACGCCAGTTTGTTGCTTTCTACTCTCTTGCATATTACTTCTTACGAATTGTTCCATCGTGTCGTTTCGTTTTTCTAAAGATCTGATCGTTTTTTCATGTTCTCTATTTTGAGCTTCCAAATGATCAATTCTAGATGCTAGTTTTTGTTCTTCGATATTTGATAGTTTTGCTTTTACGAATGACATATCCTGGACTAATTGTAATAGAAGTTCTTGAATTTTATCGTCTCCCATTTAATCACTCCTATAGGTTATAATTCGTTTAAGGTACCATTAGTACCCACGTATTTAGACGTGTATTTTGTATTATATGTTTTGATAGTTGATTTACCAATATAGAAATCATAGTCGGTATTAGAATATAATACAGAGTTGAACACCCTACCCGAACATGGACGCCGTGTAGAATCCGAAATAGCATAAACCCCATATCTGTTGTTGTGAGATTCGATATTATAGATATCTATATGCGCCCCGTGTGTTGGTGAGCTAACCCCACCTTTTCCATTATGATGCCATTCTCCTCCATCAATAACACCTACACAACCATCATGATGAGAAATACCATCATCATAATTATAGTAACCACTACAATTATAGAAGTTGCTTTCTCCATATCCATGAATATTAAATCCATCATTTCTACTCTTGAATGATGTACAATTATAGAAATTACAATTAGAGTTGTCTACACGGAATCCATCGGCCAATGCGGCGTATTTAGAGTGGCAATTTCTGATGGTCATGTTCATATTATTGCTCACATTAAAATTTAGTTGATATCCAAATGATACAACGATGTCCTCTAATACCAACTCGCTAAACCCATTCAAAGTAATCGGAGTATGATTATGTGGGACCACAAATGATTCATAAGGTGATGAAAATGGATTAATATATACGTTCATTCCGTCATAATGGAATGTTCCAGATTCCGATTCACATTCGGCCAGGGTTAGTACCGGTTTTAATTTCTTATCCAATGTGTTATCGTTATGTAATTGCCATATAGTAGAATAATATCCGGGACTTCTACCATTTGTCGTATCGATGGGCTGGGTTGTTTTATCCACAAATACACTTTTAATATGCCCGTTTGGTTCTAATACTTGAGATAATAAACCATTAGTTGTAACTACCAGCGAATCGAGTTTATCCCCGCATATTAAATTTATCAACGGTCTATCGGGAATATTTTGATTAAAGTCGCTGGGTTCATAAGGTATAATCTTTAATTTTTGTCCATATCGACTCGTATATGATATCGGGGGTTGATTATAATAATCACCACGTTTACACAACACGGTAGTTGCGCCCATTTCAATCGCTTTTTTTATAGTGGCTAATGGTTTAGAATTAGTTACACCACTATTGGCATCATCACCATTAGGTGCGACATATAATACTATTTCCCCCGTTTCTCCCCCTAATGCGTTTTCAGACGATATCGTTGGTGTATCGTATCTAATCTCCATAAGCGATAGTTCCACATTATCTATCGTCATGGTACTAAAACGTAAATCTATAAGTATTTCATAATTATTTGTAGTTTCGTCATTACTAGTCGTATGGTCAACGATGTAAATACCATCCCCAATATAGCGAGCATTGGATCTATACATATTACGATCGACCAATGTCCCCTCGCGCAAACAAATACAATCAACCAAGGAACCAGTGTAATCGTTTGTTTTCACATAAAGTAAATAAGATGTTGACTTATCCCATGAATCATACATTTGTTGATAATAACTTCCCGAATTAATTTTAACGCCAATGTCACTATGTAAAACATTTTGATTATATATGCCGGTTTTTGTATATAGCATATCCCTCTCGATAGCGGTTATACGTGAATCGTGAACGTTTTCTATTATCAATTGATCTGATAATACTTTTAGATCCTCCTCATATATAATCCTATCATCTTTGTAAGCAAGTTGTATGTATACGTATGCGCATTCTAGTATTTTTGCAGTGACAGCATATTTCTCGCTCTTCCACCCAGTATCCACTAATATGTTTCCATTTTCAGAGATACCGTATACCGCCCATTTAAAATTATTATAATCTTTTAAAGTAATTACAGCATTTACTGGTAATACTACTGGATCCACTAGACAACATCTAGTTTTGTTACCCGTTATTACTTGTCCTTGATAGATAGACCCTATACGCATCGGTAAATTAGTTAAATACCCCGCTATATCTTTTGATAGGTATGCGACAGTGCTAGTTATAGAGTCGATATATTTTCGATTTTCGTCGATGGTGTTGTATATACTCTTGTTATCATTTGTTATTCTATCATTCAAGGTTTCAAATTCGCCTCTAGCTTGAATTACTTCCGGATTACTATCTCCCGACGCGTTAACTACTAAATTATTTATCTGTGTTTGTATATTATCGACATCTACATTATCAGCCTTTATCGAATTTAACAAGTTAAAATTATTCTCGATTCGTTTACTCAATGTTGCTGTGTTATTCACATCATTTTTATTAACTTTGTCAATCGCATCCTCAATTTTATTAAGTTTTCCTTCAGAGATTCTATCTCCTGTTTCCCAATTAGTTTTGTTATAATTACCGTCACCATCAAACGTATCTTCAACTTTTTCTTCACTAGGATTAACTACTTTAGCAATAGAATAACCAACAATAGCGTTATTAACCGAATTATCGTGATCTTCAGAGGTAATTGGTTCTCTAACTTCTAATCCAAATTCGATTGGTGGGATCGAAACACGAGATTCTTTATTATAATCAAATAAACGTATTTGGAAAGAATATAGACCGACTTCTTCTATTTGATTTAACATGTCGGCGGACAACATGAATGTTACAGCTCCATCCGAACAACGAGCGATTTGTGAAAAAATATTACCGCCATACGGAGTTAAGATTGCCATTTGTCCATAAGAAGCTTTCTCTGATTCGATAAGATTCGTTCCGCTCATGAATCTAAATTTACTATTTACAATTTTAAAACGAACCTCTAATTCATAGTCGCCTCTATAAACGACTATTGGTTCATCTATACTACTCGTTCCTTTACGTACAGTAATGGTTCTATCCGTAAATATCATTTTTAATATTCACATCCTTTTATTTAAATATTATTAATCTTCATTATTTCTATTTTCTAATTCATTTTGAAGTTGCTTGATTTGTGCCTTTAATAGAATATTTTCATTAACAATTTTAGATATTTCTTCTTTATATGAATCTATCACTAATTGAATTTTTATTTCCATGTTACACCACCTTAGCTAGAGTAAGTAAATTTAACTTTCATGATTGCACTCATGACCGAATAATACGCAAACGATTGTGCAGGCGGAACCACACATATCCCCTTGGCAGTTTTAATTCTATTTATCGTAGATGTATCGGTTATAGTTATAGTATAGGTTGTGTTATTTGTAACACTAACTGTTGCGATCTTAGCCAATTCATAATTTGGTGTGGTGGTATTTGGTTGTATTTCATAATCGTGAATATAGAAATTGTGCGTTGTAGCCGCATTGAATCCAGCTTTTTCCCTTGTAAATGTAATTTCGATTTTCGATACGTTTTTATCGTTCATATTTTTAAAATCATCACCAAAGAACCACCAACCAGTATGAGCACCATAACCCCAATCTCCAGCTTTAGGTTTACAATCGGTTCTCCATAAAGCATTAGATGTACCCGCATATTGTAGGGCTTGAGCTGAGTTAGAGATATAAGTTACATTTTTAGTTGTCGCTTTTATCGGTGCAGTATTAGTGCTTGTAGTCGGATTTCCTGAGACAAACGTAGCACCATCATCCCATATTTGTCCGCCAGATGTTTTATTGATGGCCCCGGTAATCCCTCCAGCTTGTGATGCGTTCGTAAATGAAATTTTACCCCCGGATGAAGCTTCGAATCCATAAACGGTAGCCACACCATTACTTTTATTCATATGAATTTGAGCACTAGAGAGGGCTCTGAAGCCAATATCACAATTCACTATCTTAACGTTTGTTATACTGGAGTATCCACTCGTACGACATGTTACCCCTTGTTTGTATCCCGTGTATCCCGGATATTGATTATCAGGCGCGTACAAATTAATATTATTAATAGATGTAAATCGCGAACCGTCTATCACTATACTATTACTTCTATTCCCAGCATTGATAGCGTTACTCGGGTGTATGATACCCATGATATCATCATCTTGTGTACCACCATAAATCAACAAATCCGATGTCATGCCATATGAGTGTATATACCCATATACGGTATAACCATGTAATAGTAAAAATATTTTACCAGCGGAAAAATAAGCAAATTCAACATTTTCATATATGGTAGATCGTAAATGAATATAAACAGTTCGACCATTCATGAATTTAGGTATTTTATCTATAGCTGTTTGTATACTTCTAAATATCGCACCGTCGACACATTCATTATCGTCTTTTCCATTACTTCGATCTACATACAAATTAACTGTACCGGTTAAAGTTTTCGGATATGCTTTGTTTAATATATCATTACATATGATGGTATTCGATGATATATTATCTTCGATAGATAACCCTTTTGTAGTTATATCTCCGTTTTCGTCTATTTTGAAATTACCGCCTTTGCTTGTTTTAAATGTCGCTCCTGTAATATTACCATTTTTATCTATTTCAAAAGATCCATCCAACGAACGAATATCCGATGCTGTAATCATTCCGGAATACTCTAAACCATCGGATGTACATTTGAAAACGTCGGACTCTCCATTATTTATAAAAATCCCATTATAAGACATCTTTGTATATCCACCATAATCAGTATGTGACACGGTGATACCATCTTTATCGACGGTCGAAATACCTTGTTGGTATCCATTATTAAACATGAGTTTTACCGAATCTTCGAGATCCTTAATTTCTATGTTACTAACAGAAGGACTAGTTAGGTTGTTAGTTACTATAGCGTTGTGTTTGTTGATATCAACGATCACCCTATCGTTATCGTGTAAAACCAAAGATGTATCAACCGGAGTTAGTAAATCCGACCCATCGAATCTAACATACATATTTCCTTCATATTCAACAACCGTTCCATAAGATGAGACTTTATCGCCTCTTTTTTTATCATCATTGGTTAATTTAACGAATTGAGAGATTAAATCACTAGGAATGTTCAATTCATATCACCTCCACAAATTAGCTGTAAACACGGCTTTTTCTGTTACCGGACAACCGGGAATACATTCTATAGATTGATTTATCACTTTGGCTTTAATACCGATTAAACCGGCTCTTTTATAATTCAATCGAACACAATCACCTAAACGAACCGGACAATATCCATGTTTATATGTTATAGTATATTCCAACATTGATAATTCTCGTAATGTTTGCTCGGCGTATTCTTGTATTTGAATTTGAGTAGGATTTCCAAGTATATCTGGGTTTGAAACTCGATGAGTTATTCTTCTACCTCTATTTATAGTTGAAATCGGACTATTAGGATCATTATTTACAGCTTCACCATAATAATGTTCATTACCTTTTGAATAGATAACTTCTACAACATTCGGGATTCCGTATAAATCGCGATCTATACTTAAATCAGGATATAAGATAGAACTATTATCATCGGTATACGTCCATACAGGCTGAAGTGAGCGTGTATCTTGATTGGGTAAAAATAATATTCTACCTAGTTCGTCTAAACCGAATTTATACTCAGCATTGGCTAATAAGTCATTTAAAAATGTAATCCAGGTATCATCGGTGGAAGCTACGAAATTCGTATATAATGTCTTTTCGTTTGTCGTTTCATAGATCGGTGCTCTCAATTGTTCTTTTGTTATTCTATACGCTATGTTTAATATATTTTCACCTTTGAGTATAGAATAACCCAAAGGTGGATAATTTTCTTTAAGCTCTATCAACGGCGTATATGCATCTAAAGTTACATTTTTTATCTTACCATCAAAACTATAAGATGGTGTTTGAACTAGAAATGTACCTAGAGGATGTCTTTCCCTAACCCCATTTTGAATTGTTACAAGGTATATTCTAACATAACATTCACCCATGGTATCACTAACATTTATACTAGCTGATCCAAGCGTCTCCGCACTTGCATCTCTATTAATACTACTACTTATAATATTTTCCAATTTAGAAACATCTTTCCATGTACCAGGATCAACGATATAATATTCGAATGTTTGCTGCATTGTTGATAACCAATCGGCCATATTATACGCCTCCTTCCACTCGTTTAATATTCATGGTTACCGGTACAACCCCTTCGCAATGTTTTTGTTCGAAAGATATCGAAATATTAGCCCAGTATCCGCTTCCAGATGGTTCACGAACATAAACATCCCCGGTATAAATAGCAAGTCTTCTTAACGCGTATAATGTATCTTTATCACTTTTGATTATATCAACATTCCAAGTCGAACTAACACCTAATTGTGTCCCATAATAACTTACGGGGTGTGGACGTCCTATATATTCGACGAGTGAAACATCCATACTATTGTTATCTGACACATCAATATTATATGGTAATTTAAGCATCGAACCCGCCCAACTCGTTTCTTTTAATGGTTCGTTACTGGTGGTTTCGAAACTACCCCACGTCTCGTCCCATTGAATGATTACAGATTTAACTCCGATATGATACCCTGGAATATCGGTATAACTCACAGCTCCCGTCGAATCATCAATCGCTACTATTCTATATCGAGCAAAATCAAGCGATGGATGTGGATCTGTAACATATGTATTTTCAGTGTTAATTATACCATTCCCTATTTCAATAAATCTACCGTCATATTCTCGTCTATATACGGAAAGTGTTATACCCTCGACTAATTTCGCTTCTTCGGATTCTACAACCGTAAAATATACTGTTTTACCGGAAACATCTCTACCAGTAAATACCAAATCATCATATAGTTTGGTTGTTACATTGTCAATTGATGTTCCCTCTATTGGTTCGATAACAACATCGGTTCGTCTAAAATCACCAGTTGATGGGTCGTAAAGTACCTTATAAAATATAACTGGATAATCATCACAATAAGGTCTTATGTGGGTACATAGAGTTTCCTCGTCAAATGTTATTTCAGCATTCGGATAATATCTTATATCAGACCATTCCACTGTGAAGTTCACAGATTCTTCGGTATTCAATCCAGTATTCATGGTAACTACACATACGATTGTATATTCGATATTATTCTCTAAATCCAAAACACCAGGTGTCATCTCCAAAGTCAGATCTAAATTTGTATCGTGAAATTTGGAATATACTTCCTGACCCTTTGATATTGTTTTCACATTTCCAATTTCATCTATAGTGTCATATGCTTCGTTGGTTATTATCGACACATGATAACCTATAGGGATTTGTGTTTCTGGTCCAGCAACACTTTTAATATAAAAAGGAAATGTCTCGATAATATTTATCGAATTATCATTAATATCTGTTATATCGAGCGATAAAGATGGTGGAGCATAAATATCTATATTTCTTTCTACAGACCAATTACCGTATTCCCCAGTCACACCGGCAGTTCTAACTTTCCATTTCATATTACACCCATCAGGATAACCCGACGTGTTCAAATCATAGTAATTATTTTCATTATTTTCATCATTCTTATCGATTATCTCATATTCCATGCTTATATCATTCATCGAAATAACAAGTTGAGCCCTCGTTTCATTTGATCCGTCTTCTGAATTATGTATCCAATATAATCGAATTGATTCGCCTATTATTGCGGTATTGGTGGATGACCAAGTTGTTGGTGCTGATGGTTTTTTACCTATAACAACCGATGCCACATCCGTCCATTCCGAAGTCCCTTGTTGATTTACAGCTCGAACCCTTAAAAAATAGTTACTACCACTAGTTAAACCTGTAATCTCATATGTCGTTGTTGTAATATTATTGATAGTTTTTGTATCGTTAGATACACCCAAGTAGTCTATATTTGTCGCGTATTCTATGTCGTACGTTTCAGCAGAAGTTACAGCACTCCATGTTAATCGAATGGATGTTCCAGATGTCGCTTTACAACTCGTTATACTTGATGGTTTATTTGGTTTAGTTTTAACGTTTGATGAGTAGTCAGACCATTCGCTGTATTGTTTTCCTTTTTTAGCTCTACATCGTACTTTATACTCATGTCCAGAAACAATCGAACATGAGTATGATGCGGCACTAGTTTTAATGGACGCCGTTCCTGTTTTATACACTTTAGAATCATTTTGAACTATTTGAAATTCGATATCAGTTCCACCGACATTGAGATTATCGAGTTTAGCGGTTAACGTATAATCCTTCAATGTTACTGTAGGTGCAGCCGGTTTTGTCGGTGGGTTATCGGAAAAGCTATACGCAACTCTTGTGGACCAATTAGCTGTCCAATAACTAACATCCTGATTATTTACTTTTTTTGTATTTGATATCGGTTTAACGTAAAAATCGACGCCTGTTGCGTTTGATGGGGCATTATAAGTACTTTGTTTTTCGGTAACTGTTGTGTCTTGACCTATAAATGCTACACCATCTCCTGTACTATAATACCATTGAACCCTGTATTCTTTCGTGTCTGAGCGATTCCAAGACCAAGTAGCAAATATCGTTCTATCAGTATTTGACTGTAGACCATACGCAGTTATTGTAGCTTTGGTTGCTGCTGGAGAAGTTGTTTTATTGGTATTTGTAGGTTTAGGTGTAGGTGTAGGTGTGGGTGTGGGTGTAGGTGTAGGTGTGGGTTTGGGATTACTAGGTGTAACCGTAACTTTTTCTCTTATTTTCAAAACTTGACCGACATAAATAAGATTAACATTAGCTATATTATTCAGTTTAGCCAAGTAACTAACCGTTGTACCGTATCGCACGGCTATTTCACTTAAAGTATCTCCCCATACAACTGTATAAGTTTCATACGTTGCCATGGTTATATCCTCCTTTCTATTCTAGCTGCTCTTACTAGCGTTTCAACAGCATTAACCACATTACTTCCGTCATCATATGTAATACCATTTATAGTATAAGATGGACCGTTATTATTCAAACCATCTTTTAAATCTTTTAATGCGGCAACGATATCGTCATTATTGGTTTTATTTTGAATTTTACCAACTGTTCCAGCTAACATTCCTGATCTAGCGTTAATTCTAACATCTTGATTACCGATCATATCATTCAATAATCTTGTTCCGTTTTTAATATTTGTTAAATCCATAACAGGAGTTATCGTTGGATTAACATCTATATCATCGTTAAGTATTTTAGATACATTACTTAATGGATCTTTAACGTTTTTTAATACGGTATTAGCTAATTCACTTGCTGAGTTACCAGCCATATAAGCGTATTCATCTAAACCTATA
>JAEIGA010008865.1_pt1 | contig 15215 bp, 11 predicted proteins | sample 9270691 | NCBI WGS metagenome assembly JAEIGA01 (sample SAMN17057246, study PRJNA624740) | gut metagenome | biome: biome; isolation source: fecal sample | host: Bos grunniens | place: China: Xizang | collected 2019
AGAAGCAAACTATGACAAAAAGTGTGCAGGTATCATTACTTGGTGTCATACATTTAGCCCATCAAAAATGTGGATTAACGGATTTGTAGATTTACAGAAGCCATATTGCCACCTTGCAACACAGTATAATACAGAAATTCCTAACGACGAAATTGATATGGACTTTATGAATCTTAATCAGGCTGCTCACGGTGACCGTGAACACGGATTTATCGCAGCAAGACTTCGTATGCCTCGTAAGGTTATTGCAGGTCATTGGACAAAGGAATCTGTTCGTGCTCGTCTTGGCGATTGGATGCGTTCAGCTGTTGGTGTTGCTGTAAGTAAAGAACTTAAGGTTATGCGTTTCGGTGACAATATGCGTGAGGTTGCTGTTACTGAAGGCGATAAGGTTGAAGTACAGGCAAAGCTTGGTTGGCAGGTTAACACTTGGGCAGTTGGTGACCTTGTAAAGGTTATGAATGAAGTAACCGACGCTGAAATTGATGCTCTTATGGATGTTTATAAGGCAGAATATGATTTCAATACAGATAATGTTGAAGCAATCCGTTACCAGGCTCGCGAAGAAATTGCAATGAAGAAAATGCTTGATGCTGAAGGCTGTATGGCATTCTCAAATACATTCCAGGATTTATATGGTATGGAACAGCTTCCAGGTCTTGCAAGTCAGCATTTGATGGCTCAGGGCTATGGATACGGTGGTGAAGGTGACTGGAAGGTTGCTGCTATGACTGCTATTATGAAGGCTATGGCAGAGGGCAAAAACGGTGGTACAGGCTTTATGGAAGACTATACATATCACCTTGTTGAAGGCAAAGAATACAGCCTTGGTGCACATATGCTTGAGGTTTGTCCTTCAATGGCTGCTGATAAGCCACGAATTGAAACACATCACCTTGGAATCGGTATGAATGAAAAAGACCCTGCTCGTCTTGTTTTTGAAGGCAAAGCAGGTAGCGCTATCGTTGTTTCACTCGTTGATATGGGTGGTCGTCTCCGTCTTATCTGTCAGGATATTGAGTGTGTTAAACCAATTATGGAAATGCCAAATCTTCCTGTTGCTCGTGTGATGTGGAGAGCGATGCCAGACCTCGAAACAGGTATCGAATGCTGGATTACAGCTGGTGGTGCTCATCATACAGTTCTCAGTTATGATGTTACTGCAGAACAGATGAAAGATTGGGCAAATATGATGGATATCGAATTTGTTCACATCAATAAAGATACAACAGTTGCAGGTCTTGAAAAAGATTTATTCTTAGCTGACCTTGCATGGAAATTGAAATAAGGTGAAAATATGCTTGAACAGTTAAAAAAAGAGGTATTTGAGGCAAATATGCTTTTGCCTAAATACGGACTTATAACATTTACCTGGGGTAATGTTTCAGGTGTTGACCGTGAAAAGGGCTTAATGGTAATTAAGCCATCAGGTGTTGAATACGACACAATGAAGCAAGAGGATATGGTTGTAGTTGACCTTAAAACTGGTAAAAAGGTTGAGGGTGATTTGAATCCATCATCAGATACTGACACTCACGTAGCACTTTATAATGCATTTCCTGATATTAAAGGTGTTGTTCATACTCATTCCCGTTGGGCAACAACATTTGCTCAGGCAGGTATGGGAATCCCTGCGCTTGGTACTACTCATGGTGACTATTTCTATGGTGAAATTCCTTGTACTCGTAAAATGAGACCTGAGGAAATCGGTGGAAAATATGAATTTGAAACAGGCAATGTAATCATTGAAACATTTAATGATAAGGAGCCAAATGACATTCCTGCAGTGCTTGTTCACAGTCACGGACCATTTACATGGGGTACTGACCCACATAATGCAGTACACAATGCAGTTGTTCTTGAGGAGCTTGCATTTATGGCTTGGCACAACATTATGATGAATCCAAAGATTCAGCCAATGCAACAGGAACTTCTTGATAAGCATTATCTTCGTAAGCACGGCGCAAATGCTTACTACGGACAAAAGAAATAAAAAAGCCCCCCCTTGTCAAAGGGAGGGGGACTGCTTGCGGTGGAGGGATTCAAAATATTGCTATTTAATCAACCACCACAATCCTAAATTCAAAGCTAAAAATATTATATTTAACACACTGAAAGTCAGTACATATTTTCCTGTGCTGACTTTTTCTTTTGCAACAAATTTAAATGAAATCAGACTTGCCATTGATGCGATTAATGTACCAAGGCCGCCAAGATTAACACCGATAAGTAAATCTCTTGCATTTTCAGTAAATTTAGAAAGAAGAATTGCTGCAGGTACATTTGAAAATACCTGACTTGATACGACACCAACAATCACTTCATTATCACTTACTATATTTTTTAAGAAATCACTTATTGGTTTTATTTCACCAAGATTTCCTATAAAAACGAATAAAAAAACAAATGTTAACAACAAGCTGTAATCAACTTTAGTAATAACTTTTCTGTCAAAAATAAGTACTGCAATTATTGTAATAATTACTGTAGTGATATATGGAATTACACGAAAAACAGTAAGCAATGAGATTACGAATAACGCACAATAAATCACTATATGTAATTTTGAAAATTCGTTTTCAGCTTCTGTATTTTGAGTTTCAAGCTTGTCTTTTCCTGAAAACAAACAACAAATTATCACAAGAAGTAGTGAAAGCGAAGCGTAAGGGAGTATTGTGGAAATAAAATCACCCATACTCATATTGAATGCAGAGAATAAATACAAATTCTGAGGATTGCCAATAGGAGTTAACATACTGCCCAAATTTGCTGCGATTGTTTCGATTGCCACTATCCATATAAGCTTATTTAGTTTGTTTGATAACTTTAAAGCTGTTACAGTAAATGGAACAAAGGTAATAAGTGCAACATCATTTGTAATAATCATTGATGAAAAGAAGCAGAGAAGACCTAAAATAAGTGAAAGTCCTACTGTACTTTTTACCTTTGAAAGCATCTTTTCAGCAATTGCTTTGAAGATTCCAAGTTCGTTAAGCCCTGCCATAACAGCCATTAAACAAAATAGTAATCCTAATGTACGGAAATCGATATATTCAAGGTATCCTGAATTGGGAGTAACAATAAAAGCTGAAATAAATGCTAAAATGAAAGATAGTATCAAAACTATTTCATCTTTTATAAATTCTTTAAATTTTGTCATAAATATACACCCACTTTTTCATTATTATATCATTTCATTTTATAAAATCAATAGTTATGCCCACTTGCTTGCAGTTGTATTGACAAAGATTTTTTATGGTGATAAAATAATTTTGTAATGGAGATGTACCCAAGTGGTTGAAGGGTCCGCACTCGAAATGCGGTAGGTCGTGAATAGCGGCGCAAGAGTTCAAATCTCTTCATCTCCGCCATTTTTAAAATTTATAAGAGAAGGCGAATTAAAATGAGTATCGTTAAAAATGATGCAAAAATCAATAATCCTTTAATCGGTGCTGTACGTGAGCAGCTTGAACACCGTGCATATTGGCTTTATCTTCTTTGTGATGAGGCTGGTAAGCGTGGTCTTGATTGGTGGGATTTCGGCAGTGCTGCGATTAAGCGTTGTGGACTTACACATGGTGCAAATCATGTGAAAAAAGGTGGAACCGACAGCCTTGTTGGTCTTCGTAAAACACTTTTTACAAAACCTGCTCAGCTTGTTTTTGAAATGAAAATTTTGGAAAGCACAGATGATAAGCTTTCAATTGATTTCCATTATTGTCCTCTTGTTAAGGCTTGGCAGAAGGCAGGCTGTACAGATGAGGAAATCGCAAAGCTTTGTGATATTGCAATGTGTGGTGACCATGGAATAGGTGAATGTTATGGAGCTGTTCTCGATTTGCCTAAATGCATTGCAAAGGGAGACGATATTTGCTCTCTTCGTTACCATAAATAATAGTTAAAAAATAAAGTCGTAGTTTTTAGGCTACGACTTTTTTCTTTTATATGTGGTCTTTATATCTTTCCGCTGTGATTATACCGTCATCAACGTGAAGCTTACAAATTCTTGCGTTTCGAGCATCAAAAGCACTTGCATTAAGTCCGTCCTCATAGTCACGAGCGTGATAAATTGCATACCATTGACCATCTTCCTTAATCATTGAGTGGTGGCCTGTACCTTCCTCAAATTCATTTGCTTTAAGGACCGGATGATATGTGTTTTCATCAGGATATTTTTCAAACTTGATTTTTGTAAGGTCAGTTTCATCAGTTTTTGCTCTTGCATAGCCAATGTAATATGTAGGCTGTTCAAAGCAGTTGCCTGAATACATAAGATAGTGCCAATCTCCCTCTTTGAAGTAAAAAGCACCCTCAATTGTATGCCAATGCTGTCCTTTTTTATATCTGTCACGACAATAAATATCCTCATCAAGTGTTGGTTCAAGCACAAGCACAGGATTTCCTGCAGGAGTAAATGGGTCAAGCATTTTATCAACGTAAATACAAGTGCCTATTCTTTCACCCTCAAATTTGTTTTGTGAATAGAAAAGGAAAAGTCCTGCTTCATTCTGAACAATATGTGAATCGATAGAAAATGGGTGAAGGATTTGCTTGATACAAGTGAAAGGACCAAGTGGATTATCAGCAACTGATACGTGCATAGCGCCTCTGTGACCACCCTTGTCAGGTGTATCTGTGTAAATTTCCATTGAATTGTACATATAAAACTTGCCGTCAAGCTCAATAACGCTTGGTGCCCAGAAAGAGTCAAGACCTTCTACTGTCATAACAACTCCATGATATTCCCAACCATCAAAAAGATTATCTGAATGGTAAGCATAAACGCCATCATGACCTGTTACATAAATATAATATCTTCCGTTACTTTTAATAATATATGGGTCAGCCTGACCAATATAGTGTGTTTTATCAACCTTTAATAAATGCATTGTTTTCCCTCCAAAAAGTATAACTTTTTACTGTTAGATTATATAATGTCAGACAAAATATTGCAATAGAAAAACCATATATTTCTTTAACATAATTTGGAGTATTAACAACACATTGTACATCTGTTATACTGTGTATGCATATATGCAGAAAGACGAGGTGTTTATGAAACGAATAATATCTGTTTTATTATTAATAAGTATACTCACGACTTTTATATTGCCTGTTAAATCTTATGGTGCAACTCTTACTTCACAGGCAGGTATTGTTTCTGTAATGAATGGCGGACTTAATGTTCGTAAAACAGCATCGACAGATAGTACGATTTTAACAACATTGCCAAAAAACTCTTATGTCACTTTAATTTCAACATCAGGTAACTGGTATTATGTTGAATATGCTGACGGAAAATATGGCTATTGCCATAAAAATTATATTAAGCTGGATTCAGGAAAAACAGCATCAGTTAACACAAGTTCAACATCACTTAATATTCGTTCGGGTGCAGGTACAAACTATTCAGTTAAGGATAAAATTCCTAAAGGGGATATAGTAATAATTCTTTCAACGACAGGTGAGTGGAGTAAAATTCTATATGATGGTGTAAAGACAGGATATGTAAGTAGCAAGTATTTATCATCTTCATCCAACACACAAGCATATCCTAAAACAAGTCTTAATGTACCCGATTTTAAGCAGACAGATTCTCGTTGGGCAAATGTAATAATCGGTAATTCAGGTAAAACAATAGGTAGAATCGGTTGTGCAACGACGGGTGTTGCTATGATGGAATCATACCGCACAGGCACAACAATATACCCTGATGCTATGTCGAAAAAGTTAAGCTATAATTCATCAGGAAGTGTCTATTGGCCAAGTCATTATACTGTTGTTACAAGTAAAACAAATTATCTTAATAATATTTATAAAAAACTAAAAGAAGGTAAACCGGTTCTTTTTGGTGCAAAGAATTCTTCAGGTACACAGCATTGGGTTGTTATTAAGGGCTTTTCGGGTGGTAATACATTAATACCATCAGCATTTTTAATAAATGACCCAGGAACAAAATACAGAACCAATTTACAAGAGTTTTTAAATGAATATCCAAATTTTTACAAATACTTTTACTATTAATAATATGCCGTATCAGTTTTCTGGTACGGCTATTTTTATATATTATCAATATCTTCTCTCGAATAATAATCAAAACAAGTGTTATGTGTCGTATATATAATATAACTATTGAAACTATAAACAAAAAGTGTTACAATTATGTTATAAAAGTTACAGAAATATTACAACAAAATGACAAGTTGTGAAATATATATGGGTGATTTGAATTGAAGAAAATTTTAGCTATTTTACTTATAACTGTTTTGATATTGACCTCTGTTTCTCAGGGGTTATTCGTATTTGCTGAGAATGATGAGAATTATAATGATGTTAAAGCTTTTGCTGATGATTTATCACAAATGCTTCGAGAAAATAATATTGACAACCATAATGATGTTTATATGAATCAGATGTATGCTTCAGGTGAAGCATATGAAGGTGTGACCTATAATGATTTTGAGTCGTGCAGACTTATTGTAAAAAGTGAGGAATTGATTGACTTTCAGGGTGCAATTGACTGTGTAAGTGGATATAATGATTTATTTGTTTTACAGTATGACAGCATCGCTTCAACAAAAAATGCTTATGAATATTATCTCAGTTGTAATAATGTAGAATATGTTGAGCCAGACTTGATTGCAGAAGCAGCTGTTGATGATATTACGGAGGTTGAAATTCCGGGTGATATTGCATCTGCTGCTAATGATTGGTTATCTGATAAAATAGGATTTAATGACATTAAAGATAGACTTGCAGACAAAATTAAGGATGACTATGTTCTTGTAGCTGTTATAGATAGCGGTGCTGACCTTGACCATGACATGCTAAAGGACCGTCTTGTTGAAAGTGATGTAAATTTGAGTAGCACCGGTATTGTAGGTAGCGCAGAAGATGATTATGGTCATGGTACTCATGTTGCAGGTATCGTTGCAAGCAATACGCTGACTAATGTAAAAATAAAACCATACAAGGTGCTGAATGAAGATGGCAAAGGCTCTTTGACAAGCATAGCCTTAGCCGTTGATATGGCTGTTGAGGATGGTGCAGATGTTATAAACTTAAGTCTTACAGCGGATGGTGAAAACAAAACCTTAACGGATGCTATCAATAATGCTGTTGCTAATGATATAAATGTCGTTGTTGCTGCAGGTAACAGTAGTTATGACCTTGATTATAAAAAAGTTACACCTGCTTGTATTGAATCTGCTATAACAGTAAGTGCTATTGACCAGAATGATAATATTGCATCTTTTTCCAATTATGATGGTCCTATTGATATTGCTGCACCTGGAGTTAATATTGAAAGTAGTTATCTTAATAATGAATATAAATCAATGAACGGTACTTCTATGGCTGCACCTCAGGTGTCGGCAGGTCTTGCTTTGCTTCAAAGTATTTCACTCGATGAACCATCATATGAATGTGAGCGTCTTATTAAGGAATATGCAATTAAAAAGAGAGAAAATGATAATGAAAATCGTTATGGTGCAGGTATATTATATCTTAAATATATTTTAGATGGAAAGCCGACAACTGCTTCTCCTGTTTTTAGTGTTGATGGCGGAGTGTTTTACGAAACATTTGACCTAGAAATTACATGTCCTGATGATAATGCTAGAATTTATTATCTCATTTATAAGGGCGGAATTGAAAATTCAAATCTATCAGATAGTTTAAAGTATAGTGAACCAATTGAGATTTCTATTGACTGTAGAGTTTCTGCATTTGCTTTTGTTGATGGAAAATATCCTAGTGAGATAGCAACAGTTGAGTTTGACAGAATTGCCGAAAATGAAGATGCGTTGTATGAAATTGATGAGAAAGGCTACATAACTGAATATTTTGGCTCCGATGAAAATGTTCTTGTACCTGATGTTGTACAGAATAAGCATGTGAAAGGTATTGAATCTGGCGCGTTTGAGGATAATGATTATATTCATACTGTTGTTTTGCCTGATTCCTGTGTTGAAATCAAGAATTCAGCCTTCAGAAAGTGCTCGTCACTTATTTCTGTCTCAGGCAATGGTGTTAAGACAGTCGGCTCTTATGCTTTTGCCCAGTCATCTGTTGAGTTTGTGAATTTACGTAATATGAAGACCATAGATAGCTATGCCTTTCTTGAATGTAAAAAGCTCAGTACAATTACAATTGACAGAGCAATAGAAATCGGTAGTTTTGCATTTAAAGACACAAAGTCATTAAAGAATCTAACCTGTGGAAATCTTACAAAATTAGGAATGGCAGTTTTTGAAAAATCAAGTATTACCTCATTTACTGCGAATAATCTGATGGAAATGGGTAATAACTGTTTCTTAGATTGTATTCATCTTACTTCAGTTTCTACGGATAATCTTACAGTTTTACCGTTTGGTGCATTTAAAAACTGTGTTTCTCTTAAAAGTATAAATTTGCCTTCTTTGACTGAAATAGGTCAGAACGCTCTTAATAATACTGTAATTGAGGAGTTTATAGGATTAAATGTAAAAAATGTAGGTAGTTACGCCTTTGCTAACAATCCATATCTTAAAATGGTTTATTTACCAAAGGCAACGTCCGCTGGAGCTTATCTGTTTTCAGAATGTACATCACTTGAAATTGTAGGTCTTCTTTCTCTTGAAGCCTTGAACTCGTATTCTTTTAAGAATTGTTTCAAACTATTAAATTTATATTTACCTAATGCAACATCAGTCGCTAATTTAGCATTTAAGGGTTCGTTAATTGAGCTTGTACGATTTGAAAAAATAGAAAAAATTAAGGATTTACCAACAACACTTCAGGCGTTGATTCTTCCAGCTACAATAATCTCGATTAATGCAAATACACCTGATTCAGATTTTACTGTTTATGGATTTGAGGATACCTTTGCTGAAGAATATGCAAATAAAAATGGAAAGGATTTTAAGCCTGTTCCTGCTATTTACCACGAAACATCAAAGCAGGTGAGTGTTGATGAGAAATATATTATGGCTTACGTAATCGGCTTTAACACTCATTATCAATGGTACAGAAATGATGTAGTATCAAATGTAGGTGGCACACCTATTGAAGGTGCAATTCGTTTCTATTATGAGCCTTCTCCTGAAGATGATTGCGCAGCGTATTATTGTGTTATAACAAGCGACGATGGCACAAATTATAGCACTGTTACGACAGACGCAATTCCTAATGCTCCTGAATACAGAAGTGCAGATTATACAGAGTATTATAAGTTGATTGAGGAAATAAATTCTCTTGATAGAGAAATGTATGATGAGGAGCATTTCAAATTACTTGATGAGTTATTAAAAACAGATATTTCAGGCATTAAATATTGTGAACAATACATAGTGGACTCATTTGTAGATGAATTAAAAGTCACACTAGAGCTTGTTATAAATTCTTTTATTTATGGTGATGTGAATCATGACCACAATATTTCTGTAATTGATGTTAGATTAATTCTTAGATTTATAGCTGGAAATCAGGTGTTTAATGAAACACAATTAAAAGCAGCTGATTATAATAATGACGGTGAAATTACTGCTGTTGATGCACGACTCATAGCACAAAAAGCAGTAGGATTATAAAAATTAGCCTTGAGCGTAAAAACTCAAGGCTGTTTTTTATAGTGCTTCAATTAATTTTTCTATATTTTCATCTGAATATTCAATTTCAGAGGAGTACATACGGGAATATTCAATAATATCATCAAGTGTTAATTCTCCGTATTTCTTTATGTGCATTTTGCAAAGATTTTTAATTGTTTCACAGCTTAAATGTATAAACATCAAATCACTTTCATCAGAAAATTCATTCAGGTGTCTATATGTAAAATATGTAAGTAAATTTTTGAAACAAAAATCATATTTTTCAGGTATATTAATTTCATCAATGTCAATAGACTTTAAATCATTAAGCAAAATTGGCCAATGCTCCTCAAGTCTTTCTAAAGATAAGTAAATATCAGCCCATTGAGAAACTGATTTTTTTGGAAAATCATTATTACAGAAGCTAAGGATGGATTTCCCTTCATTTATTGCATCAAAAATGCATTCACGGATATGGAAAAAGTCTTTTTCATCTTCAGTGCATTGAATGTCCATTCTATCATCTTCTATTACTTCAAGTGAAAATTTTTCATTTTGTGAAAGTATAATTTTTCCTGCTTCTTCACAGCAAAGACCAAGCCCCATTTCTGTTCTGTCAGAATAGTAATTTCTGAATCTCGGATGGTCGTTACAAATCTGACAAAGAGAATTTTCATCCAAATTCAAAATAATTTTACAAAGATTATTTTCATTCAGAAAAGCACATCTGCCTTTACCGTCAAGCTTAAAACAGGCAAATTCTTCATTACGGTTAATGCCCTCATCAAGTTGCTTTTTGAATGAGTTCTTCACATTGTCGTATAAAGATAATGTATCCTCATCAATATCAATTTCCCAACCAATGCAACAATTATGTTTACATTCCTGAGCAATACATCTGAAATTTTTATAATAATTCGGAACAATAGTTTTCATATCATTTCTCCACATTTTTTATATAATTATTATAATTGATAATTTCTATTAATTCAATGAAAAATATTAAGATTTTATATGATTTATTATATGTCATGATATTGATTAATAAATAAAACTGTGTTAGAATACAAAAAACATTTTGAGGTGCATTATGACATTATTATTAGTTATTATATATGTGGTTTTTGTTTCTTTAGGTCTGCCTGACTCCTTATTTGGTGCAGCCTGGCCGGTGGTACATCTTGATTTTGATATTAATGAAAGCTTTGCTTCGCTTTATGGTATTATAACAGGTTTTTGTACAGGTGGTGTAAGCTTCATTTCAGGTTGGCTTATAAGAAAATTTGGCACGGGTAAGGTTACTCTAATTTCAACAATGCTTACTGTTATAGGCTTGTTCATTATGAGTATTTCACCTAATATTGTTATAATGATGCTTGGTGCAGTTGTATTAGGCTACGGTGCAGGTGTCATTGATACAGCTCTAAATAATTTCATTTCTCTTCATTATAAAGCACAGCACATGAATTGGCTTCACGCTTGTTGGGGTGTTGGTGTAACTATAAGTCCATTGATTATGTCAGCATTTTTAACAGAAGACACAGGCTCATGGAGAAGTGGCTATCGTGTTGTTGCAGTGTTACAGTTATCAATTGGTATTATAATTGCGTTAACACTTAATAAATGGAAAATTGTAAAAGAAGACTTTTGTACTGAAAAATCTGACCAGCCACAAAAAAGTCTTTTTGAAATTTTAAAAATCAATGGTGTTTTACCAAGTGTGCTTTCACAAGGAATTTATTGTAGTATGGAATTTACAATCGGTACATGGGGTGCATCCTATCTTGTTAATGTTCATTCATTGTCACCGGCAGAAGCTGCAAAATGGATTTCATTATATTTTGGTGGAATAATGGTAGGACGAATTGTTTCAGGCTTTATTTCTATGAAAACAAGTGACAATACAATGATTCGTGGAGGTATAGTGGTCTCTTGTCTTGGTATGATTTTATTGTCTTTACCATTAGGTGAAATTTCATTCCTTGGTTTGCTTCTCATCGGTGCAGGCTTTGGCCCTATTTTTCCAAGCATTCTTCACTCTGTACCTGACAGATTTGGTACAGAGTATTCAGCAGATATAACAGGCTTCCATATGGGTGGTGCTTATGGTATCGGTTTTGGTGTTCAGCTTATATTTGGTTTTGTTGCTACTGCAACAACGTTTAAAATCACAACTTTTGTTTTGTTAGCACTTGTTTTGGCACTTTTTATGGTGAATGAATTAACAATTTCTATTGTCAGAAAAAAATAATATAGTAGGAAGTACACATAATAATCAAAAGGAGCGATTATTATGTGTACTTCAATTTCTTTTACAGCAAAAGACCACTACTTTGGCAGAAATCTTGATATGGAATGTTCATACGGAGAAAAGGTTATAATTACACCAAGAAATTATCCGTTAAAATTTCGACATCTGCGTGAAAATAATAGACATTTTGCAATGATAGGTATGGGAATAGTAGTTGACGATTATCCTTTGTATTATGAGGCGACAAATGAAAAAGGTCTATCAATGTCAGGTCTTAGTTTTACTACAAGTGCTGTTTATAATGACTTTGATATTGATAAAGAAAACATATGTGTATTTGAGTTGATTCCTTATGTGCTTGGGAACTGCTCAACAGTTGATGAAGCAAGCGAATTATTAGAAAGAATTAATATTGTTTTAACACCGTTTAATAACGATTTAAAAACAGCTGAGCTTCATTGGATGATTTCGGATAAGGATTATTCCATAACTGTAGAATGTGTCAAGGATGGTTTGAAAATTTATTATAATCCTGTGCATATTTTAACTAATAACCCTGAATTCCCTATGCAGATGTTTAATTTGAACAATTATATGAACTTAACTCGCGAAGAACCTGAAACACGATTTGCTGAAGGTTTTGATTTCAATAAATACAGCAGGGGAATGGGTGCTCTCGGTTTACCCGGAGATTTATCCTCAATGTCACGGCTTGTAAGAGGTGCATTTACAAGACTTAATTCCGTTTGTGGCAATACGGAAAATGATTCTGTAAGTCAGTTTTTTCATATCCTTCAATCAGTTTCACAGATAAATGGCTGTGTAAGAGTAGGAGTGTCCTTTGAAAAAACATTATATTCCTCATGTTGTAACACTGATAAAGGAATTTATTACTATACGACTTATAACAATAATCAGATTTCAGCTGTTTGTCTCCACCGTGAAAATCTTGACAACAATCAGTTGATAATATATAATCTCTCATATGAACAAAATATAAATTATCAGAATTAAATATTAACTGCCACCGGGTAGGGTGATGCAATGCATCCATTTGATATATCGTTAGGTCTTTGAAGATGTATCAGTGGGTGTTATTTTTTTGGAGGATTTATGAAAAGGATTTTAAACTATTTTACAAAATTTGAAATAGGATTATGGCTGTCGTCGGTAGTCGTGATTATTGCAACATTCTTTATTTTTAAGGATAAGGATTATCTTACACTTTGTGCCTCGATTATCGGAGCAACATTTTTGATTTTAAATGCAAAGGGCAATCCGTTAGGACAATTTCTTACAATTATTTTCAGTATTCTTTATGGCTTCATTTCCTTTAAATTTTCTTATTATGGAGAAATGATTACATATCTTTTTATGTCAATGCCTATGGCAATTTTTGCACTTATATCATGGCTTAAAAATCCCTATAAAGGCAACAAATCACAGGTAACCGTTAACAGAATTTCTAAAAAAGAAGTTGTGTTTATGATGTTGTTAACACTCGTAGTAACAGTAATCTTTTATTATATTCTGAAGTATTTTAATACAGCAAATCTTCTGCCAAGCACCTTTTCGGTGACAACGAGCTTTATTGCTGTTTATCTAACCTTTAGACGAAGCCCATATTTCGCACTTGCCTACGCTATGAATGATTTAGTTTTGATTATCTTATGGTCTCTTGCAAGCGTTACTGATATCTCATATCTGTCTGTTGTAATCTGCTTTATTGTATTCCTTGTGAATGATATGTACGGATTTATCAGTTGGAAAAGAATGGAGAAAAAGCAAAAAGAGGATTGATAAATTGGAGTTTGTCGGGATATACAATCGTAGGGGCGGATGCTACATCCGCCCGCAGTAAGTTAACAGCACACTTTGGAGCGGGACGATGAGGGGTGCGGGTGTCCGGTGGACACCTCTGCGAAGCAGAAGCACCGACCGAACCGGCAGGTGAGACTCATCGTCCCCTACAATTCTACTCAACGACAAATTATAATTTGCATTATCTTGTTAAATCTTTAAAGCCTTTACCTACACCATCTACAACGTCGGAAGCAGCTTCACCAACACCGCCAACAATATTTGATGCTGCTTCGCCAATGTTAGTAGCAGCTTCACCTACGACATTACTTGCGTCTGTCACAGCGTTATCCATCATATTGTTTTTATTTGTTGTACTTGAAGTGCTTTCAGTATTTTTTCTTGTAGTCGTTGTAGTGCTTCTGTCGTTACCTGTTACCATTCCATCCTCAGCATTATTACAGCCTGTAAGGAATACACAAAATATAGCAGTTACTAAAAGTGAAATAAAAATTGCTTTTTTCATTTAATTTACCTCCTGAAAATTTGTATTTATATTATTTGTTGTATATTTAATTTTATTCTATTTTGTTAAAACTCCTCCATCATTGTAGAGAAGTATCAATATGTTATCTTCTTCACCTGTTTTACAATCGATATAAACAAGTAATTCCTGACCTTCATTTGTTTTGCAATGAATTTCATAACATAGTTGCTCTGTTTTCCATTCAGTTGGAATAACACAAAGCTGTGTATCAATTATTTTCAAATGATTATTTATAATATTTTCTGCCTCATTCTGCGATAATGCAGTATTGAGGTTTTTTCTTTCAGTGTGGTTAGAAATATATCCCGATGCATCAAATGACAAAATATCACCTTTTTCAAGACAAACAGAAACCTTGATTAAATCAGGATACATAATTATTCCATCTTTTGTTGCAGCAAAATTTATTGTGCATACACCATCATCTGTGAAATAATAACTTTCTTTTAAATCCTTATAACCGATTTTATTAAGAAATAATTCAGCATTTCGTATAGCTTCACTATATTTTATTTTTGTTTCACCTGAAAACTTTGAGCTTAACATATAACAGGGCTTTCCACCTTGCTTTGTTATGGCAATTGAACAATCCTCATTCTTAAAAACATAGCAGGGGATATCACCGTTATCGTCGTGTGAGAAAATCAGTTCATCTTTATTGGAAATACAAATATTTTTAGCAATTACCAACGCCTTTTCCTTGCTGATATTTTCAAGATTTTTTATGAATTTCGGTTCACTTTGAGTTAAATGGTCAGAAAAAGGACCGTCATAAATTAAGGTAGGCAAATCTGTCAAGGTCTGTTCGGTATCATCAAAGCCCTGACTAGCTGATTTTAAATCATTTTTTGTGCTCATAATTGTAGAGTTGATTTCATCAAAAGAGAAATTATTATTCTGCATATCGTAACACATCTGGTCTATTTGCTCGTTGAGTTTGTTACAGAATGAATATAATTCCATAAGCTGATTTCTCTCTTCGTCAGTCAGCTTTTCACCATTGGCACTTTTCCTTTCAAGTGCCATTACAAATTCGCCAATCTGTGAT
>JAEIGA010008866.1_pt1 | contig 15215 bp, 10 predicted proteins | sample 9270691 | NCBI WGS metagenome assembly JAEIGA01 (sample SAMN17057246, study PRJNA624740) | gut metagenome | biome: biome; isolation source: fecal sample | host: Bos grunniens | place: China: Xizang | collected 2019
AGTAAATAATTCATTTATTTCTCAGGAAGCAGTAGTAGGTGAAAAGATTGTATTCAAAGGTGCTGCAACAGGTGGTTCAGGATCATATCAGTATGCATATTATTATAGAAAGACAACAGATACAAGTTGGACAACAGCAGGAACAGAGTGGGGGACAGCTATCTACGCTACAGCAAAACCAGGCAGTAATACAGTGTATGAGGTTTGCATCAAGGTAAGGGATGCCAACAATACCAGCAACATAGTTAAGAAGTATTTATCATTTGCAGCAAATAATACAGAGACATCTCTTAAATGTTATGGAAGCGTTTATAAAACCATTTATAAATATGGTATTACAAACTATATTACAGCTTCATCAGAAGGTAACGCTGATGGCTCAACTGTTCAGTACAAATACGAATACAGAAAAGCATCATCATGGACTTACGAGACAATACAAGATTACTCAGAAGATACAAGTGTTTCATGGGATGCACCACAGACAGGTTCATTTACACTTAGAATTACAGCTTACGATGGAACAGACTATGCAATTAGAACAATTAACATAAAAGTTAAACCAGCAAGCTAAAATAGAATGGTCGAAATTGAATATTTAATAAATCCTATCCAAGGGCCAGGGGCTGTCTGTAGCGACAACTTCTGGTCCTTGTGTTATAATTGTAAAAAATTCCAAAGGAAGTATGAGTATGCGCAAATTTGTTATAATCGCGGTGGTAGTGGGCCTTGTTGTTATTGTATTGTTGCTGTTGGCAATGTTTTTTGCCGGATATATTATGACAGGGAAGAGGCAGACTCTTGAAGAAGCTTTTGCATGGCAGACAGGGAGATATGATACATCTTTTTATGCAGAGATTGAAAAGAATGATTATGAAATCGAAAGTTATGATGGATATAAGATTCATGTTGAATTATTAAAGAACCCGGAAGAGTCGGATAAGTATATTATTATATCTCATGGATATACAGATAATAGAATGGGAGCTTTAAAGTATGCGCCAATGTATTTGGAGTTGGGATATAATTGTGTGATTTATGATTTGAGAGGCCACGGGGAGAATGAAGAGACATTTACAACCTATGGAATACGAGAAGGTAAAGATATATATGAGCTTGTTAAAGATACAAGAGATAGATATGAGAATATAGAACAGTTGGGGCTTCATGGAGAATCATTAGGGGCAGCCTCTACCATCACTTCATTGAAATACAAACCAGAAGTGGATTTTGTGGTGGCAGATTGTGGATTCTCGGATATTAATAATGTTTTGAAAAAGGGAATAAAAAATGCACATATGCCAGGAGTGGTTTTGGGATTGGCAGATATTGGTGCAAGAATTAGATATCACTATTCACTTAAGAAAATGAATCCAATAGAAGCCCTTGAAAAAAATGAGATACCAATACTTTTTATACATGGAAAAGAAGATGATTTTATTGAGCCAAAGAACTCTGAAGACATGGCAGAAACAACTAAGGGATATAAGGAAATATACTTAATAGATGGAGCAGGGCATGCAGAGTCAGTGCTGGTGGCACCGGATGTTTACAAAGAACATGTGAAGAAATACTTGGAAAATATAAATATGAGATAGGAAAAGTAATCGCATACTATATAATGATATTTACACTGATACCTTGATTAGAAGAAAGAAAAATAATTCAATAATATATAAAAAAAGTACTTGAATGCTTTGTGATTTTTGCATAAAATATAAGTAAGAATATTCTGAAAAATCAGAAAATTCAACAAAAAGAACTTTTAGAAGGGCTGTAATAAAGAAACATCGTTACAGCCCTATTTTTATCTTTTTTACTATGAATTATTACAAGGTGTTTATGCTATGAAAGGAAGTGTATAATGATATTTTTTAAGAAATCGATTAGGAAATTTTATGCAGTTGTAATGTCAGGAATGATGGTATTATCGGGATTTGCCGGCCTTGATTTATACCAGGTTCAGGCATCTACATATTCAGAGATGTCTGCGTTGGATGCTTATGCTTATTCAGGGGATGATTTGGGTGCTACATACTCAAAGTCATCAACTACATTTAAGGTATGGGCTCCAACAGCATCCAGCGTAAAGTTGAAACGATATAAAACAGGAAGTGATTCAGAGTCAGGAGCAGGAGTTATTGGAACAACAAACATGACTTCACAGTCTCAGGGGATTTGGTCAGTTACAATATCAGGGGATTTGGCAGGAACATATTACACATATTTGGTAACAGTTAATGGCACAACATATGAGACTAACGATATTTATGCCAAGACAACAGGTGTAAATGGACAGAGAGCCATGGTTATAGACCTTGACAGCACAGACCCGGATGGATGGTCATCAGATCATAGAGTTACATGCAAGAATCAGACAGATGCAATTATCTGGGAAGCACATGTAAGAGATTTCTCAGCATCATCAGATTCAGGTATGACTAATAAAGGAAAATTCCTGGCATTTACTGAGACAGGAACAACAGTAAATAACGATGGAGTCAATCCAACAGGTGTTGACTACCTAAAGGAATTGGGAATTACACATGTGCACTTACTACCAGTATTTGACTATGCCACAGTAGATGAGACATCACTAGATACAGACCAGTTTAACTGGGGTTATGATCCGTTAAACTACAACGTTCCAGAGGGTTCATATTCGACAAATCCATATGATGGAAATGTCAGAGTAAATGAATTCAAACAGATGGTTCAGTCTTTACATAACCAGGGTATCGGTGTAGTAATGGACGTTGTATATAACCATACATCAGCAGGATCAGGTAAGACAAATAACTGGTTTGACCGTACGGTACCAGGATATTATTACAGACAAAATTCAGATGGAACATATTCAAATGCTTCTGGATGTGGAAATGAAACAGCCAGCGATAGAGCAATGTATAGAAAATATATGATAGATTCAGTTGTTTATTGGGCAACAGAATATCATATCGACGGTTTCAGATTTGACCTTATGGGTATACATGATGTGGCAACAATGAATGCCATAAGAGAAGCATTGGATGAAGTGGACCCTAACATAATTATTTACGGTGAGCCATGGACAGCAGCATCTACAACCTGCCCATCAGCAACAGCTGTACAGTCAAATATGTCACAGGTTGATTCAAGAATAGCAGCATTTAATGACAAATCAAGAGACGCAATAAAGGGAAGCTGTTTTGATGCATCTTCAAGCGGATTTATTCAGGGTGCATCTGGATATGAGACAGCACTTAAGGGCAGTATTCAGGCGAACTCAACATCAATGTCTGGATCAAATCAGTGGTCTAAACAGCCATCCCAGACGGTAACCTATACATCGGCACACGATAATTACACCTTGTATGACAAATTAGTAAAATCAGTTAAGGGCGGCAGTGGTTATTCAACAAGATATGAAGATTTGGTTGCCATGAATAAAATGGCAGGGGCAATAATTCTTACATCTCAGGGAATGTCATTCTTCCAGGCAGGTGAGGAATTTGCCAGAACAAAATATGGTGATGAAAACAGTTATGCATCAGCAACTTCAGTTAACCAACTGGTATGGAGTAATACAAAGAAATATTCAGATATAGTTGACTACTATGCAGGACTTATTGATATCAGAGAAGCATACTCACCATTTAGAGATCCAAGTAATACAAGTAACAACACAATATATTTCTCATGGGCTACATCAGGATTCCCAAGCAATGTAGTAGCCTTCACAATGTATAACACATTGGCTACAGATGAATGGAACTTCGTAGCGGTATTACACAACTCAAATAGCTACGCAACTACCGTAAATCTTATGACATATGATGGGGTTTCCCTTCCAACTAATTGGGTAATTGTAGCAAATGGAAGCAGTGCAGGAACAACAAGTCTTGGAACTATTTCCGGAACTTCAGTAACAATTCCAGCAAGAACATCAATGGTACTTGTTGATAAAACAAGTTTTGACAACACAGTTATTGCAACTAAGGGAACAGTAACAGTTAACCATGTGGTAGATGGTTCAACATACAGCACCCAGACTTTAACAGGTAAAGTTGGAACAAGCTATACAACATCACCACTTTCAGAACTTACAAACCTTGGATATACAGTTTCCTCAGTATCAGGAAATACAACAGGAACATACTCAACAAATGGAGCAACCGTTACTTATACTTATACATACGATCCTTCAAAGATCGGAAAAGTAACAGTTAACTATGTAGATGAAGATGGAGCAGCTATTGCAACATCTGAGACAAAGACAGGACTTGTAGGCAGTTCGTACACAATAAGTCCAAAAACAATTTCCGGATATACAACCAGTGACAGCGCTGTTACTGGAACATATTCTACAACAGAAGCTACTATTACATTTACATATTCAGAGGTTGATACATCAAAGGTATACCTTATAAATGCAGCAAATTACTCAACACCTTATGTTTATACATGGAATAATGCTTCCCAGACAGCATCGGTTGCCTGGCCGGGAACCAAGATGACTCTTGTGGATTTAAACAGCAAGCTTTATTCCTTTGAAATTACCGATGAAAATGCAGACATGATTATTTTCAACAATGGTAGTGGAGGAACAGGTAATCAGACTGCGGATCTTACAATACCTACAGACGGAAAGAACTGCTACAACAACAGTACAGGCGTTTGGACAACTTATGATCCGACAGTTCATGTAACATCAGTTAGTCTTGATAAGACCAGCGCTACATTGGATGTGGGAGATACAACAACCCTTACAGCTACAGTTGCACCAAGCAATGCGACAAATACCAAGGTAACATGGACTTCATCTAATACATCAGTGGTGACGGTAAGCAGTGCAGGTGTAGTAACAGCACTGGCACCAGGTTCTGCAACAATTACAGCTACCACAAAAGATGGAAGCTATACAGCAACATGTGCAGTTACTGTTAATAGCAATGTGGTTGAACCAATTGTAAATACTTCATTCATTTCTCAGGAAGCAATTGTTGGAGAAAAGATTGTATTCAAGGGTTCTGCAACAGGTGGTTCAGGTGAATATCAGTATGCTTACTATTATAGAAAGACTTCTGATACAAGCTGGACAACAGCAGGAACAGAGTGGGGTACATCAGCTTACGCTACAGCAAAACCTGGAACAAACACAGTATACGAAGTATGTATAAAAGTAAGAGATGCAAATGACACAAGTAATGTTGTTAAGAAATACTTAAGCTTTGCAGCAAATACATCTGAGACATCACTTAAGTGCTACGGAAGCGTATATAAGACGATTTATAAATATGGTACAACAAACAAGATTACAGCTTCATCAGCAGGTAACTCAGGAACAGTTAAGTACAAATATGAATACAGAAAAGCATCATCATGGACATATGAGACAATTAAAGATTACTCAACAAGCACAAGCGTTTCATGGGATGCTCCACAGACTGGTTCATTTACATTAAGAATTACAGCATATGATGGAACGGATTATGCTATAAGAACAATTAACATTAAGGTTAAGAAGTAACATTTACAAAGTGAAAAATGAGCCCGGCCCCTGTTAGATAAATACAATTATCGCAAGCGGGGGCTGGGTTTTTAATAAGGCAGAGGGATAAAAGAAAGGAGGATAAGATAACGAACTAATGATAATTACAAAATAATAAAAGGAGATGATATTTTGGCTAGGTTTAGGAAATTATTAGTTTTTTGTGCAGTGACTTTAATGGCATATGCATTTGTAATGACGGGGAATGCTAATGCATACGCTGAGGAACAAAGTGTGGTTATAGCGCCAGATGATGATGCTACATCAGAAGAAGTATTCTATTATGAGGTGTTGCAGCAACAACGTTTCATGGCTTCATCTACTGTCACAGAAGGTTCTACACAGGTAGAGGCTTTAGAAAAATTGCTTGATGCAGCAGCAAAAGAAGGTAATACAACTATAGATGTATATAGTGTAGGAATATCTTCCTCAGATGCATCTACGGTTTTATCAACTGTTTTAAATGATGTAAGTGTAGCAAGTTCTTCATTTGATGCTACGAGCTATGGTTGGTCTATAAAGAACGGAGTTGTATACAAACTGAATTTAACCACAAGTTACAGTTCGACAGAGATTGCAAACAGATATTCAGTAATGAAAGCTGCATTGGATGAAGTGGTTGCCAAGGTAGATGAAAGCTATTCTGATGAAGAGAAAGCTTTATTTATACATGACTACATTGCATATAATACAGCATACAATTATGATGCATTAAATGGTTCATATTCCGATTACAAAGATGCCTATACAATATACGGTGTATTGGTTGAAAAAACAGCGGTATGCCAGGGCTATGCGGAAGCCTACAAACTCATTTTAAATGAGGTGGGTATAGATGCTTTAGTGGTTTCAAGTACAAGTTTGAACCATGCATGGAATCAGGTATATCTAAATGACAACTGGTACCATGTAGATGTAACCTGGGATGATCCGGGAATGTCTTACTATGACAATACAGGAAATGAAGCTCCATCATCGGGGAATGATATGCTGGGATTGGTTAAACACGAATATTTTCTTTTGTCAGCAGATTCCATGTATAATGCAGGACATAATCAGACCTGGGATTCAGGAACATATGAGGAAAGTACAGATAATTCATATGAGGGGGATTTACAAAATATTTCCTCAAGAGTATACGATGTAGATGGAACATTTTATTTCTTATATGATCCAAATACCACAAGCTATTTAAATACACATTTATATTCTGGAGATCCTTTTGCAGGCAGTTCATCGTTTACAATACTTGACAGTGGAAAAGCTAATTATGGATATAATCTGGGATATTATGATGGTAAATTCTATTATGACGATTATTTCTACGGTTATTTGTATTGTTATAATATTGCGACAGGAACCGTTACAGATGTTAGAAGTGATATAGGAATTGGTTCAAGTTATGTATCTGAATTGGATGTCAGCGAAACAGGTCTCTTAAGATATATATTGAATTCTTCATCAACTATATACACATATCAGTTGCCAAAGGCAACGGTAAAAGTAACAGGGGTATCTCTTGATACCACTAGTGCATCAATGGCAATTGGTGATACATTAACGCTTACAGCTACAGTTGCCCCTTCAGATGCAGATAATACAGCAGTAACCTGGGCTTCATCTGATACATCAGTGGTAACAGTAAAAGATGGTGTAGTAACAGCAGTTGGAGGAGGAACAGCAACAGTAACTGTAACCACAGACGATGGAAGTTATGAGGCAACTTGTAATATTACAGTAGCTTACGATCCACTTGTAAATACATCCTTTATCTCTCAGGAAGCAATTGTAGGACAGAAGGTTGTATTCAAGGGTTCGGCAACAGGTGGTTCAGGCGCATATCAGTATGCATACTATTATAGAAAGACCTCTGATTCAGACTGGACAACAGCGGGTACAGAATGGGGTACAGCCGTTTATGCCACGGCAAAACCGGGATCCAATACAGTATACGAAGTGTGCATTAAAGTAAGAGATGCCAACGACACCAGCAATGTTGTTAAGAAGTATTTAAGCTTTGCAGCAAATACATCTGAGACTTCCCTTAAGTGCTACGGAAGCGTATATAAGACCATTTACAAATACGGAAGAACCAATTATATAACAGCATCTTCAGAAGGAAATGCAAGTGGCAGCACAGTTCAATATAAATATGAATACAGAAAAGCATCATCATGGACATACGAGACAATTAAGGATTATTCAGAAGACACAAGTGTATCATGGGATGCACCGCAGACGGGATCATTCACCCTTAGAATAACGGCATACGATGGAACTGATTATGCAATAAGGACAATCAATATAAAAGTAAAATCTTAAAGAGATAAGATACAACCCAAAGTGACTACCACAACAAAGTGGTAGCCACTTTTTTATTGGGGAAAAATACTGTATAATATATAGCTTAAAAGGTGCGGGTGATGTTAAGTTCCCAACCATGCTGGGTATTTTTCAGAGTGGGCAATTGTGTTTGCTCGTTGGATCAATAAAAAATGGCAGGGTAAACGTGTTGTTTGTGAAGAAGTAACGGTTGGCTAATATATGTACGAGGTAAATTGTTTATGAAGAAAGTGGGAATTGTTGGAGGTATGGGACCTGAGTCCACTATACCTTACTATCATGACATTGTATATGGTGTACAGAATAAGTTAGGAGAAAAATGTTTTCCAAACCTTACAATTGAAAGTGTGGATGTGTTTAAAGTACTTGGCTTTTGTGCAGAAGAGAAATACGAAGAGTTGGCGGAGTATTTGCTTGAAGCAATCCATTGTCTTGAAAGGTGTGGAGTTGATTTTATTATATTGGCTGCGAATACTCCTCATATTGTTTTTAATAAATTAGTGGAACAAAGTAATGTCAGATTAGTCAGTATAATAGATGAAACAGCTAAATATGCTAAATTGAAGCATGTTAAAAGGCTTGCTTTACTTGGAACAATGTTCACAATGAAAGGGGAATTTTATAGATTGCCATTTGAAGAAAGGCAGATAGAGATTGTATTGCCAACAGATGATGAAATGATTTATCTTGGGGAAAAGATTGGAAATGAGTTGGAGCTTGGTGTTGTTAAGGATGATACAAAGGCTGGAATTCTTGCAATTATTGAACGTATGAAAGAGGAGGATGAAATAGACGGAGTTATATTAGGGTGTACAGAATTGCCTCTCGCTGTAAATGCAGAAGAATTGTCGGTTTTGTGCTTTGATACTATGAAAATACATATCGCTGCAATTGTGGATGAGATATGTTCATGTTAAGTAGTCAAGCTACAAAAAAAATCATTTGTCCACAGTATCTGAATGTATTAAACCACAGTATAAAAAGAAAGGGAATATGGTGTATCTGCTTCTAACTACATCATACAAAGAAAATATGGACATAAAATATAAAAAATTATCGTTAAATGAATTAGATGTTTTTATTGAAATGAGAATAAATCAATTACGTGAAGAAGGAGCTAAGGAACAGATAGATTTGTACAGTTATCTTAAAGATTATTATCTTAGACATATGAATGATGGAACTTTTGTTTCGTGGTTGGCAATGGATGGAGAAAGAATAATAGGTACTAGTGGAATATCATTTGTTGAAAAACCACCGTATTTTAAATGTCCAAGTGGTAAAATTGGATTATTATCTAGCATGTTTACTGATTCAGAATATCGTAGGCGTGGAATTGCAACTGAATTGTTGACAAGAATTGTTAAAGAGGCCAAGGAGTATGGCTGTGGGAATATTCAAATCACTGCATCAAATATGGGAGTTTTATTGTATAGTAAATTTGGATTTGTTAAAAATAACAATTTTATGATGTACAATTTGTAAATTAAAAAATTCCTTATAAAGTATTTTGGATAAAATGAAAGGACCCCCCAACCATGAAAATTTTAATCACAGGCGGAACAGTTTTTGTAACCAGATTTATAGCACAGTATTTTACGTCTAAAGGCGAAGAAGTTTACGTATTAAACAGAAATACCAAGCCTCAGCCTGACGGCGTTACACTTATTGAAAAGGACAGGCATGATATAGGTGATGCCTTAAAGGATATTCATTTTGACCTGGTCATAGATAACGGATACACAAAAGAAGATGTAGCAGATCTTCTTGATGCACTTGGTAGTTTTGATGATTATGTGCTTATAAGCTCAAGTGCGGTATATCCTGACAATTTGCCACAGCCTTTTACGGAAGAGACACCGGTAGGAGAAAATAAATTCTGGGGCATATACGGAACTAATAAAATTGAAGCGGAAAAATATCTTCAGGCGAACAGACCCGATGCTTATATTGTAAGACCTCCGTATTTATACGGACCAATGAACAATGTTTACAGGGAGAGTTTTGTTTTTGATTGTGCAAAGGAAGGAAGAGAATTTTTTTTGCCGGGAAATGGAGATTTGAAGCTTCAATTTTTTCATGTAGAAGATTTGTGCCGTGTAATTGATGAGATTATTAAAGTTAAGCCGAATACGCACATTTTTAATGTAGGTAACAAGGAACAGGTAACCGTTAAAGAGTGGGTGACAATGTGTTATCAGACAGCAGGAAAAGAGCCAACGTTCAGAAATGTTAATGAAGATATACATATAAGAAAGTATTTTTGTTTTTCTGACTATGAGTATTATCTTGATGTTACAAAGCAGGAAAAGCTTATTAAGGTCACCAAGTCATTAGAAGAAGGACTTAAGGAATCATTTGAATGGTATAAGGATAATGAAGACAAGGTTAATAAGCGAGATTAGCTACATTTCCTAAAAAATTATCTATAGTGTACTTCGATGAGTAAATTGATTGAAAATTTAATCTAATATAATTACGGAGGAACGACATGAACTTAAAAGGCAGAGATTTTTAACTCTTAAAGATTTCAGTAAAGATGAAATAATATACATGATTGATCTGGTAGCAGTGCTTAAGGAAAAGAATGGCGAGCTTGTGTACGTGGGTGATGCCAGTTAAAAATGTCAATATTAGAATGTACAAAAGTGGAAAATAAAAATGTACATTTTATCTGTCACTCTTCCTTTGAGTTTGGCTCAAAAAGTACTTTCTTATCTTTGAGCCTGTATGACGGTCCTTTTATTGATACAACAGTTGAGTGATGTAGCAATCGGTCTAACACAGCGTTAGCTAGTGTTGCAGAGCCGAAAAATTCACCCCATTTTGAAAATGGAATATTTGTTGTAACTATTGTACTATTCTTTTTATAGCGTTTTGCTATAAGTTGAAAGAACACATTTGCAGTATATTGATCAATAGGCATATATCCTATTTCATCAATGATTAATAACTTATACTTGGCAAAGTGTTTTAACCTGTCTTCAAGGCGATTCTCAGAGTGAGCCTTCCTCGGCGTTTGAATCAGGTCATGACAAGTAATAAAATAAGTTATATTTCTTTTCTTGGTAGCTTCAATTCCTATTGCTGTTGCGAGATGTGTTTTCCCGGTTCCGGGTGTTCCATAAAAAAGAATGTTTTCCTTATGCTCAAGAAATCGCAAAGTTCCAAGATCCCAAATGAAATCTCCCTCTCAGATATGTGAATCAAAGCATCCGGTATGCTGGTATCTTCCTTTGATGTTTTTGTTAAATATTCAGAAAGGTAGGGTTCCACATCTGTGAAACCCAGCTCATCTAGATTGTTTACTAGTTGTACATTTTCGAACTTACTTCGTGACATACAACTAATTCTTTGTTAACCGCATACGTTTTTTCTTCTTGGCGGGAGAAGTAACTGGTTAATATATCCATGCCTGGTAAAGGAAGAAGATACTCTTTTTCTTTTTCAAACAATTCACAATGTATATATCCAGAACCCTGTGACACTTCATGATTAATATATAGCATTTCGACATTTATTTACGGCGTTAGGTCATAAATTGCGAAAAAAATTGACATATTATATATGTATATATATATGTATAATATCGCGCGTGAAATGAACATCGGCAAACTAAGAGAAATTTTGGGATGCAAAGCCAGAGTCTAAGACAGGTTATGTAATATTTATATTTTTGAAATGACCGTTCGACTACAGTGAATTAAAATTAGAATTCATTGCACTTTTTTGTTTCACAAATATATAAGTTTAGGACAAGGTTATGAGATACACATTTGTGAAACAGCACGATATAACGGATTGTGCAGCGGCATGCATGGCAATGGTTTGCCTTCATTATAAGAAAGAAACAACAATTACAAGACTTAGAGATATAATGGGCACAGACATAAAGGGAACTAATTTGATTGGTTTATCTAAGTGTGCTCAAGAGCTAGGATTTGTATCTCAAGCTATAAAAGTTGATAAAGAAGGCTTCTTAAGTGATTACACACTTCCGGCTATTGCCAATATAGTAACAAAAGAAGGTCTATCACATTTTGTGGTAATTTTTAAGATTACAAAGAAATATGTGGTGTATGGTGATCCAGCGAAAGACTTGATGAGGGTGGAAATTGATGAGTTCTATAGGAACTTCACAGGATCTCTGCTTTTACTCAAACCAAACAATGAATTTGTGTCAGGTAAAATTAAAGGGACAAAAATGTTTGAAAGGTACATCAAGCTGTTGCTGCCACAGAAGAAGCTTTTTGCTTATGCGCTTCTTGCATCACTTATAGTGACATTGCTAGGGATACTGTCTTCTCTATTTAATAATATTATCTATGATGAAATACTTCCTTATCAGCAGAAAGATGTCCTAAAAATGATATTGGCAGTATTTTTAGGTGTAAATCTCACATCTATATTTGTTAGCTTTGTTAGACAGTTGGTACTGTTACATTTGTCTATCAAGATTGATATACCTCTTATGCTGGGATACTTTGAGCATATATATAAGCTTCCAATGAAGTTTTTTTCAAGCAGAAGAACGGGAGATATTACAACACGTTTTTCTGACGCATTTACTATTAAGGACATTTTTACTAGCATAGCGCTATCCCTTTTTATGGATATAGGTATGGCTCTTATATCTGGAGTGATTTTATGGCAGATGAATACAAAACTATTTGTAATAATCATCTTCATGACACTAATTAGCATAGTATTAGTATTTATCTTTAAACAACCATACAAGAAGATAAATGAAGAACAGATGCAACAGAATTCTATTTTGAATTCTGAGATAATCGAAGGACTTAGGGCCTTTGAAACAATTAAAGGAAATGCTAATGAAGAAATCGAATTAGAAAACATTGAGCGAGAATATATCAAAGCATTACGCATTGGATATAAAGAGTCTATGCTTTCGAATATACAGGGAACCATATCTAGTATAATATCCGGAATTGGAAATCTGGTTTTAATGTATGTTGGAATTTCATCAGTAATCAATAATGATTTGACACTTGGTAGTTATATGGCTTTTATGACGCTTGCAGGATACTTTACAGATCCTGTCAGCAATCTTGTTGGTCTGCAATTACAGATTCAGGAAGCAAATATTTCCATGAAGAGACTTTCAGAGATTATGGATTATGAGAGGGAACAGGAGTTATCAATTGCTGAGGATAGTGGAATTCCGTCCTTAGTTGGATGCGGAGAGAATCTAGTAGATGCTCAACAATATCAGATGCTTGAAAAAGTAGATGGAGATATAGAGGTCAATAATGTAACTTTCAGATATGGCAATAGAAAACCAGCCATTGATGGGGTAAGCTTTACTATTCCAAAGGGACAGAAGGTTGCTCTTGTTGGATCAAGCGGAAGTGGAAAGTCTACTATTGCAAAACTTTTGCTTAAGTATTATGAACCAGAAAGTGGATATATTACCATTGATGGTGTGGATATAAACGAATATCAGAATAGTTCAATTAGAAGGGCAATATCCTATGTCCCACAGAACATAGAACTCTTTTCAAAGAGCATATATGACAATATAAGAGTAAGTAAGCAAAGTGCAACTCTAGAGGAAGTAAAGGAAGCAGCGAAGAAGGCTGATGCGCATGACTTTATTAAGCGACTTCCAATGCAATATTATACATATCTTGAGGAAGCAGGAAATGGACTTAGCGGTGGAGAAAAACAGAGAATTGCTCTTGCTAGAGCTTTTCTTAAAGAAAACCAGTTCTACATCATGGATGAGTCTACATCAAACCTAGACTTTGCAACAGAGAATATCATCTTTGATATGATTTATAACAAATTTAAGAATAAGACTATGTTGATTGTGGCCCATAGACTTGCAACAGTCAAAAACTGTGACAAGATTATTGTAATGGACAAGGGGGTCATAATCGAACAGGGAACACACGAGGAGTTGCTTGAAAAACGAGGTCAGTACTATAAGCTTTGGGAGATGCAACAGGGTAACTTTATTATCAAAGATGATGAGTTAAATAAAAATCAATTGAATGGTGGAAAAACAAATTTTTCTACTGAAATAGAAGAGGACGATGAGGATACCGTAGTGTATACCTAGAAAAACTTATATTTTGGGTATCAACACAGATCTATTGTCCGAACCGGTTTATAGGAGAATGGGATTGTGTGATATATATAGGGGAAGTTTAGTCGCGAATAAATGGAACCGATAAAAAAATTTGAACATAACAAAGGAGGAGAATTTTAGTTATGAATATGTGTTATGATGGAACACTTGTAATGCCATCAAGCTATGCTATGATGGGAGAAGATGAAATGAGCTATGTTGAAGGTGGTGGCAGTAGAGTGGTATACGGCACTGCAAATAACATTAGATCTAGACTTACTGCAGTTATCGGAGCATCCTTGGTTGGAACCGGAGATGCGGCTGCATTAGGAGCACTGCTTGGTGGTGCCGCGGGAGCATTAGTTTCTGCAGTGATTGGTGGTGGATGGTACAATTCATACCGAAGTGCTGCAAGTAAAGCACATTCTTCAGTTGAGAAGATAATAAAAAAATATGGTAAGTCACGTAGATGCAAGATGACTACAACATATAGTTTTGCGTACTACTGCACAGGTATTACTGTTAAGACTGCATAACTGATTTTGATTGAAGCGAGTTGGAGACACAATTTGCTTCGACATCAGGTTGTTGGTACTTATGATTAAACCAGAATGGAAAGGAGATTAGATATGAAATCATTTATTAAGAAGTATACGACTGCACTTATAATAGTCGCAGCTATAATATTTGCAATATCGATAAATGTAACCCTATGGAGTGTCGGATTTATTGTAGATATAAAAAGCCTGATCAAGGCTCTTGTTTTTAGTGTAGGGTTTGTTATAGTAATAAGCGTCACTTCATATGTGTTCGGAGTCATCGTCAATAATAGAAACAAAGAATCGTATGGAAAATAAAAAAGACACACAATTTGGCCATGATAACAATTAGAGGGACTTAAAGGAAAGAAATTAAATGTTTCTGTATTGAGAAAATGGTTACCAAACTTAAAACGTACATTTGCAATTTAGTCAAAAACTGGGTTAGGAATGTAATTCCTAACCCGCTATTTAAAGAGAAATATCAAAAATGAAAAAATTAGATAGATTTTTTGAAGTATATAATGAAAAAAAACAAAAGAATAAGAAAATATTTAATTTCCCATACATGTTATGTTGTTTTTTTATATTTTTCTTATATTCTATTGGAATGGACAGATTTGGAGAAAAACCAATATATCATGTTTTTGTGGTGGGAATATTATATATATTTTCGGAGTGTTGGAAAAACTATAAGCAAAAAAAATAGAGG
>JAEIGA010008867.1_pt1 | contig 15215 bp, 21 predicted proteins | sample 9270691 | NCBI WGS metagenome assembly JAEIGA01 (sample SAMN17057246, study PRJNA624740) | gut metagenome | biome: biome; isolation source: fecal sample | host: Bos grunniens | place: China: Xizang | collected 2019
AAGCATAATGGTAAACCAAATAATAAGTTTACATAATTCCCCTACCAATATTTACCAATTTGACAAAATGACAAGTTTACATAATTTGTTAACTTTACAATAAATTTGCATAAATTTGTACTTAATACTTGACATTACTATTTTGTTGTAGTATTATAATATCAGAATTAGTTAAGAGGTGTAGGGGTTGGTAAGTTAGTGTAGTATTACACATTTTAAAAAGGTGCTAGTCCTCCGACCTAGTAAATGATAGAGGTTACGAAACAGCAGGACACATATTTTAAATTTATATTATAAGGAGGTTCATTATGAACAAAGTGGAATTGTTAGGAAGACTAACAAAAGATGTAGAAATTAAGAAAGGAAAAAAAGCAGATTTTGGTGTGTTTATACTTGCAGTTAAAAGACCATTTGAAAAAGATGGTGTTGATTTTATTGATTGTGTAATATTTGGTAAACCAATGGAGGCACTTGCTAAATATACAAAAAAAGGCACACAAATAATTGTATGTGGTTCAATACAAAATACACAATATGAAGACAAAGACAAAAACAAAAGAACAAAAACACAAATCATTTGTAACGACTTTTATTTTACAGAGTTTAGAAAAGATGTTGTTGAAGATGCACAAACAACAGATGATGATTTACCATTTTAGTTAGGAGGTTAAAAGATGTATAGTGAGCAAGAAATTAATTTGATAAAAAGAGCAAATAAAAGAATAAAATCAATTGAATCTGAATATGGTGGAGAAAGTTGGGCAACCAAAAAATTAAAATCACGTTTAGAAAATCAAAAAAATATATTAAAATCAGGACTTATCTCAACACGCAAAAATGTATCAAAAATTGAGCATGATGCAACTCTAAAAGCTGTAAAAAATTTTTTAGAATCTGAAACATCAACAAAGAGTGGCATTAAAAGAGTAGAAAAAAGAATTAAAAATACAATTGCTGATTATACATCAGAATATAACCCATCAAGAAAAGAAATTGAAAATCTATATGAATATTTTGAAGATAAAGATTTTCAAGATTTATCAAAATATATACCACCATCAGATATTCATGTTTTGATTATGAAAACAAAAAGATTGAATTTATCAGATGAAGATAGAAAAAAGTTTTTTGTGGAACAAATTAAAACTTATGCAGAATTTGGTTCTGACATGGAAATAAACGCAACTATAAATAAATTATATAATAAAATAAAATAAATATAGGAGGTTTTTCAATTATGTTATATTGGACAAAATATCAAAACCATCAAATTGAAATTGATGGTAAAAAAGAAAAATTTGATAAAACAATATACACATTTGATATTGAAACAACCTCTTATTTTAGTTTAAATAATAAAATTTATTCAGCAATTGAATATGATAATTTAGATGAAAAAGATAAAGATTTATCTGAATTTGGTTCTAATATGTATATTTGGATGTTTTCTATTAATGATGTTGTTTATTATGGCAGGACATGGTTAGAATTTATTGAATTTTTAAATAAATTAGAAAATAATTCAAGAGAAAAAAAATATATATTTGTTCATAATTTATCATTTGAATTTCAATATTTAAAAAGTGTTTTAAATTTTAAAGATGTATTTGCACGTAAATCACATAAAGTTATGAAAGCATCATTATTAGATTATAACATTGAATTTAGATGTACATATTTTATGACAAATTGTAGTTTGGAAAAACTTGCTGATGTTTATAGGTTACCTGTAAAAAAACAAATTGGTTCTCTTGATTATAATTTATTACGAACATATAAAACACCACTTACGGAAACAGAATTAAAATATTGTGAATATGATTGTTTAGTTTTATATGAATTTATAAAGATGCAGGTTGAAACATTTGGAAATTTGAAAAAAATACCATATACATCAACCGGTGTTATTCGTAGAGAGTTAAAGGAAAAAATTAGATACAATTATGATTATAAATATAAAATGAAAAAAGCAATTGATACTAACCCACATGTTTATAATTTACTAACAGAGTGTTATGCAGGAGGGTATACACATGCAAATTGGTTATACTCTGATGAAATAATAAAAGATGTATCATCATTTGATTTTACATCAAGTTACCCATTTTGTTTATTATGTTTTAGATACCCCTCACATGCTTTTAGAAAATGTAACATAAAATCAAAAGATGATTTATTAAATGATTTTGCATATATTTTAGTAGTAAAATTTAAAAATATAAAATCAAAATATTTTAACACTTTTATTTCAAGTAGTAAATGTAGAGAAATAAAAAATGCATCATATGATAATGGCAGAATTATTAAAGCAGATGAAATAACAATTTGTTTAACTGATATTGATTTTAAATTATTATGTGATGCATATGAATTTGATCGTGTTGATATAATAGAATCATATTATAGTTTATATAATTATTTGCATATTGATTTTATTAGATTTATTTTAGAAAAGTATGTTAATAAAACACAATATAAAAATGTTGAGGGTAAAGAGTTAGAATATTATTTAGAAAAATCAAAATTTAATAGTTTATATGGTATGGCTGTAACCAATAATATTAGAGATGAGGTTATATATGATAATGAATCTCTTACATGGTCTGAAAAGCCTATTACAAATGAAGAAATAATTGAAAAGTTAAACAAAGAAAAAGATGATGCTTTTTTATCATATTCAATGGGGGTTTGGTGTACAGCATATGCACGAAATAATTTAATTCGTAATGTTATGAAATTAGATGATTTTTGCATCTACTGTGATACTGATTCTATGAAATTAAAAAAAGGTTTTGACATTAATGTAATTAATAATTATAATAAATTTGTAAAGAAAAAAATTGAATATGTTTCTGATAAATTTAATTTACCAATTGATTTATTTGAACCAAAAGACAAAGATGGAATTAAACACTTAATAGGTGTATTTGAAAATGATGAAAATTATGATGAATTTATTACACAGGGTGCAAAAAAATATTGTTATACACAAATAAAAAAGAATAGTAAAATAAAAAAAGATGATAATGTAATACAAAAGATAAATAATGAAAAATCAAAAGTTTTAAAAATAACAGTTGCAGGTGTACCAAAAAAAGGTGCAAAAGCATTAAAAGATATATCAGAATTTAGAGATGATTTTGAATTTAAATTTGAATATACAGGTAAAAAACTTTTAGCATATTGTGATGAACAAAAACCAAAAATTATAACTGATTATTTAGGAATAGATGCAAAAGTAATTGATATTTCAGGTTGTGCAATTTTTCCAACCTCTTATGTATTGGGTAAAGCACTTGAATATACAAATTTATTAAATGAAAATTCATCAGAAAGGGCAATATATCATGAATAATAAAGAAAGAAAAATTATAAGGTTACAAAATAAATTTGATGCATTTGATGATGCATTTAATAATTTAACAATGGACTATTACGAATACAAAACATTATTTAATAAAAAGACACAAAGACAAATGTTAAATAGTATTCATAAATTAAGACATAAATTGACAATATTAACAAAAGATGTAAAAAATACATATTTTGTAGAAATGGAGGATGTAAAAAAATGTTAGTAATGACTATGAAAAGGATGCAAATGAATTTAAAATTTTTAAATTTTTATTTTGGAGCAATTGATGGTATTAAAGCAGGTCAAACAATTCAAGCAATTAAAGAATTTCAAAATTTTTCAGGAATAGGTGTTGATGGAATAGCAGGACAGCAAACAATTGATGCAATGCGTAATTTAATATGTAAGATTCAGAGAATTTTAGGTTGTGAGCAAGATGGTGTTGCAGGAAATAACACAATTGAATTATGTAAACAATACCAAGCAAATCATGGACTGCAAGTTGACCGGAATTTGTGGAACAAAGACACGTGAAATGATGTTTAATACACCACAACCTGCACCAAGTGGTTGGAATTTTGAGCATTTTAAAAAATCAGAATTTGCATGTAAATGTGGCTGTGGTTATGATTCAATAAATTATAGAGTGGTTGAAATATTAGAACAAATAAGAGAACATTTTGGAGGTAGACCTTTAATAATTACATCAGGTTGTAGATGTTCAACCCATAATGCAAATGTTGGAGGTGTACAAGGTTCAAGACATGTTTTAGGAAAAGCATCTGATATTTATATTTCAGGTGTAAATGTAAATGATTTATTAAGATATTGTCAAAGTTTAGTAAATGAGGGTGTTTTGAGATATACATATACAAATAATGGTTCAATGAACGGTGTTGTTCATATTGATATTTTATAGGAGGTAAAACATGGCTGATTATAATGCAAGAATTGCACCATTTATTAATATTGTATTTTATGTAACATCAGCATGGTGGGAACAACCAAGAAATCACAGAGGTATTGACTTATCAACAGGAGGTAATGACCCATTATATTCAATGTGTAATGGTTTTGTATATTATAAAGGTTATGATGCAACAGGTTATGGTAACTATTTAATAATGAAAGATAGCACAACAGGAATGGGTTTTTTATATGGTCATTTAAAAGACCCTACACCATTAAATCAAGGTGATACTGTTGTTATAGGTCAGCAAGTTGGAATTGAGGGAACAACAGGACATTCAACAGGTAACCATTTACATTTGGAAATGCAAGATATATCTCAGCATGAGTGGCAATATCAAGCACCTAAAGAGGTTTATACAAACCCTGCTGATTTTATGGGTATACCAAACGTTGAGGGTATATCTGTTTATTATGATGGCACACCTATACCACCAACACCAACAGAAGATATAAAACATAAATTTCCATGGTTTTTATATCATAGAAAAAGAAGATTAAATTTTAGAACTTGACAAATTGACAATTTTGTTTTATATAATAATTATACCTTTACACAAAGGAGGAAATTATTATGGAAGATATTGTTAATATCATTGTAAATAATGGTGTAGCAGTTGGCGTTGTTTTGTATTTTATTTGGAAAGATGCAAAACTTACAAAAGAAAATACTGATATATTAAACCAAATAAAAGCAATGCTAATAATTTTGAGTGGAAAGGAGGAAAAGAATCATGAAAATGAACAAGGAAGAATTAAAGAAGAAAATTGATGAATTAGATGTATCTGATGATGTTAAAATTACAATGTTAGAAGATATTGAAGATTCATTTGTTGAATCTGAACCTGTTAATTTAGATGATTATGTTACTAAAGAAGACTATGAAAAATTAAAAGCAGAATTAGAAGATTCAAAAAGAAAGTACAAAGAAAGATTTTTTGATACAAAAGAAGAAACAGAAGATGTTATTGAAGAAACAAAAGATGAATCAGAAGATGAAGAAAAAGTTATTGACATAAAAGAAATATTTTCTGATGAAGATGAAGAAGAAAAAAAAGAAGATTAAAAAATTATTAAATTTATGGAGGTATAAATTATGAGTATTACAAAAGCAAATGTAAAAGTAAAAACAAGTGCTGATTTATTAAGTTATGTAATAAATCAAACACCAATATTAAGAGAAGAAATAGATTTACCTGTACAAGGTGAATCAATTGCACCAATTGGAAAAATCATCATGTCAAATGAAAGATATAAAAACGCATTTTTAAATACAATTAATATAATTGGTTTAACAGTTATTACAAAAAATCATTGGGAAAACCCATGGCAAACATTTACAAAAAAGGGTCAATTAAGTTATGGTCAAACAGTTAGAGAAATTATTACTGATATTGCAAATGTTTATGATTATAATGAAATGGTAAGCAAAGAAGATAATTTTATAAAAACTGAAATACCAAACGTATTTGAATATTTACATGAATTAAATTATCAAAAATTCTATAAAACAAGTACATCAGATGAACAAATGGCAATGGCATTTGAAAGAAACGATTTATTCTCATTAATTGATGAGATCGTTAACTCTTTATATGAGGCATATGAATATGATTCTTATTTAGTAGATAAATACATGTTACAAAGAAGAATTTTAGATGGTACTGTTACAGCTGTAAGAATTACAGATTTTGCAACAAAAACTGAAAGACAAATTGTAGCAGATATAAAAGCTGTATCAAATAAAATGACATTTAGAACAAGAAATTACAACCCTGCAGGAATCAGAAAAGCAACATCATTTGAAAATCAATTTGCAATTATTTCAACTGATTTTGATGCGAAATTTACAACTTCAGTATTAGCTACAAGTTACTTCCGTTCTGACGCCGAGTTAAAAGCAAACATGGAATTATGTGATGGTTTTGGAACAACTGATTCTGATAGACTTGCAGAGATATTTGCAAAAAGAGATGCACAAGGTAATGTTATTGCAGGTCAATATGTTGGAGGTTATACACCATTAACAACTGATGAATTAACAGCACTTGCTGAAATACCTGCTGTAATAGTTGGTAGGGACTTTTTCCAAGATTATGATTATGCATTTGATAATCAAGCACCAACAAGAGCAACAGAATTTTTCAACCCTGAGTCATTAAAGACAAATCATTGGTTACATTACTGGGGTGTAAAATCTACATCACCATTTGAAAATTCTGCCGTATTTACACAAACTGCACAAGCTGTATCAAGTGTAACAGTTAGCCCAAGTACAGCAACAGTTAGCAAAGGTCAAAAATTACAATTATCAGCAGTTGTTTCAACAACAGGTTTTGCAAATAAGGCTGTATTATGGACTGCATCACGCAGTGATGTATCAATGAAACAAGACGGAACATTAGAAATACCATCTGATTATGTTGTAAGTGCAGGTGTTCAAGGTGTTTATGTTGTTACAATTAGCACAGCACTTGCAAGTGGTGAAACATTAGTAGTAAACGGTGTTGAATATACACCTGCAGAGGCTGACACAACTGCATCTGCTCAAGCAACTGCATTAAAGACTGCATTAGAGGCTGATGCAACTGTTAATGCTACATATACAATTACAAGAAATTCAGGTGCTTTAACATTTACTGAAAAATCAGGACATTATGGTGCAGGTAAACCATCAGTTGATGATTCTGATTTAACAACAGGTGTTGTTACTGAATCTACTACAACACAAGGAAAAGAAACAACAAATTCAATTGTTGTTACAGCAACATCAATTTATGATAACACAAAAACAGGAACAGCTACAATTACTGTTACTAATTAAATTTACATAATAAGGTAGCTATTAATTTAGCTACCTTATTTTATTAGTTTACATAATATTTAGGAGGTAAATTATGAGAAAAAAATTAATAAATTCTCAATTATCAAATTATAGTTGTAATTTGATGTATTTAAGACAATTAATGACACTTGCTGAAAATGTTTTTATTTATGAAAATTTACCTGAAAATATTGATTTATCATATTTAAATAAACATTTAACAAATGATGGTTCAATATGTTTTTTCTATGATGAAATTTTAGATGAAATTTTGGCATTGCCTTATCAAGTTAGAGGCAGATTAGATGTGTACGGTCGCCCTGTTAATATTACTGCTATTGGTCAAAATGGTTATAGAAAAAAATTAAATAAAGGTGATTATGTTATTATGTATGATAATACAGGTCGTTACCCTCTTTATTTAGACATTGTACAATATGCTGAACGCTTAGCAATGTATGAACGCACAATTGATGTAAATATTACAATGCAACGTACACCAAGATTTTGGAAATGTAAAAGAGGTCAAGAAAAAACATTAAGAGATTTAATTAATAATGTTGATGGTATGGAAGAATCAATTATTACATATGATAACATTGATTTAGATGATATTGAATGTACATTAAACCCTGCACCATTTGTTGCTGATAAAATCAATATTGAAAAAGAAAAATTATATAATGAATTTTTAAGGTTAGTTGGTATTGCTAATATGAGCTATACAAAAAAAGAACGTAATATTTCAGATGAAATAACAGCAATGCAAGGTGGAACAATTGCATCACGTTTTTCAAGATTCGAACCACGAAAAAGAGCAATTGAACAAATTAATAAAAAATTTAAATTAGATATTAAAGTTAAATATTATGATGGTATGCCAACAACAGCTAAAGAATTAGTTGAATATTTAGATGAAAGAGTTGATGACAATTTTACATCTGATTTAGGAGGTGATGAAAATGATGCAATTTTATAACCCATTTTTTTATAATATGTTGCCAAGACCATTTTTACCACCTGACTATGATATACCACCAACTGTATATAGCATTTTAAATTCATATGTTAATTTTGGTAAAACTGAAAAAACAAAAATACCTGATTTAGCAAAAGAAGGTCGTAGTGTTTTCTTTGATTTTGATTATGATATAACAGATAAAATATCAAAAGAAGATTTAGAAACTATGATTTTGAATCACTACATGATGTCAAGAATTGGTTTTGATACTGTTACAGCATTTAAATTAAATTTAAGTGTTAAGATGAAAAGCATCATGCCACTTGCAAATAAATTATTTGATGCAATTGATGAATTAAATATTTTTGAAGAAGATATTACAACTATTGATTCAACAGATAATAGAGATATTTCTGATACAGGTAGAACAACATCAAATAGTTCAAATGTAAATGATAATAGATTTTCTGACGAACCACAAAATCAAATTACTGATGTACAAGATGGTTCTTATATTACAAATTATACATATAATACAGATACAAGTAATAATACAATTAATGAAAATTTAACAAGAGATGATGATAATGTTCATCATGAAGTTCAAACAAGAAAAAAACCTGATAATATTGATGCAATTATTAAATATCAAAATGAAATAAATTCTGTTTATGATTTTATATTTAAAGAATTAGATTCATTATTTTATGGTTTAGTATAGGAGGTTAAATATGAAAAAAGAAAATTATGATTTTAAAAAATTATCACCATTTAAATGGTTTTGTTTGACAAATTTTCCTTTTATTGAATATGATTTTGATGCATTAACAAACTATGAATTAATGTGTAAAATTGTACAATATTTAAATGATGTAATTGTAAAAACAAATGAAATAGGTGAACAAACTGAAAATTTAACAAATGCATTTATAGAGTTAAAAAATTATGTTGATAATTATTTTGAAAATTTAGATGTTCAAGAAGAAATTAATAATAAATTAGATGAAATGGCAGAAAGTGGTCAATTACAAGAAATTATTGAACAATTTTTACAAACAAATACACCATTAATATTTGAAAATGTAGATGCAATGAAAGATGCAACAAATTTAATTGATGGTACATATGCACAAACATTAGGTTATTATGAAATTAATGATGGTGGTTCATCATTATATGTAATTACTGATGATGATACTTTATCAGTTGATGATGCTTTTGTTATAGAATTAGACAATGGTTTAAAAGCAAAATTAATACATACTGATTATGTAGAAGTTGAAAAATTAGGTTTTAAATCAGATAATACATTTGACTGTGGTTCACATTTTGAATATATAATGGCACATAATAATACAATAAACCACACGATCAATTTACTTTTTGGAAATAAAACATATTATTTTTCAGAAACATTAATTTATTCAAATTTATATTTTAATATTTATGGTAAATCTAACAATTTAGGAAATTATGAAAGACACACAATATTTAAACCTTATCAAGCAAACCAAAGATTTATTTTAAAAATTGGTGGAACAAAAGAATTCACAACACCTGAAAGTTGGCTTACATATTGGAAAACTAATTTTATTATTGAGGGTATAACATTTAGTGATGATAATTACCCATTATTACAACCAAGTTCACCAAATGCTGAAAAATATGGTTTATTATGTATTGAATATTTTAGTGGTTTAATTTTAGATATTAATTTTACTAACACAACATCAAGATGTATTTATATTAAAAATTGTTGGGAAATACACTTTAAAAATTTATCATGCAGAGCATGTTATTACCCTGTAACATCAAGTGCAATATACATTGATGATGTTTTAGATGATGGTTCATCAAATACATCTGCATTCTTTTTTGATTTTATAGATATAGAATCTATCAATGGTACATTTTTAAGAACAGGCAATTTATGTAAAATTATAAATTGGATTATTGATAAAGTAAGTATTGAAAATGGAAATAGAGCTCCAGAGGGAACATTGGGACATCAAATTGCAATCATAGAAGATGAAACAACATATAATACTTGTACACCTTTTGGCTTATTTGAATTTAACAGTTATTTACATGGTGTACAATTTAATGAGATTAATTTACATAATTTTGGTAACAAATATTTCTATATTGATAATAATAACACAAAAGGTGTTGACACATTAATGAAATTACGTTCAAATTATGAAATTAATATAAATGCTATTAATTTTAATGGTTGTGGTGCATTTCAACAAATATTTGGTGATTCAACATTAGATACATATATTGAAAGTATTTTAACAATAAGTCAAATGACTTATTCTCCTAGAACACTACCACAAACTTCACCAAACACTTCAAATGGTGATATGTTAGGTTATTTCTACAATAAAGTTACAGGAGGAATAATTAATGTAAATCAAACAAATATGACATTAAAAAATTCATCTGTTTATTTATTAAAACCAAAACTATATGAAAATTTAAGTTTAAAAAATGAAATTGCTATAAATAATTATGGAAGATTAAGATTTGGAAAAACTGATAATGCTCAAAGTGGTATTTTAGAAAATTATATAAGTTCAACATTATCAAAAGATTTATATATTAATTATCCATGTAAAATCAAATTCGGTTTAAAGCCTAAAGAATTATCTGAATCAGGTGAACATGTTATTGGTGCAATGTATTATACAACAGACAATCAATACGGTGGTCGTGTAGTTCAAAATATTGGTTCAGGTGATATTGACAAAAATATAACAAGAACAATTGAAATTACACAAGAAATTGTTAATACTTATAATATTTTAAGATTAACAATACCCGGTGTTACAAAATATCAAATTGATTATATTGATGTTATACCATCATAAAAATAAAGAGGGTTATTAACCCTCTTTTTTTATTTGTTTATGAAACAATATTATTTGATAATGAATAATTACCAATATTGTTATGATTATGCCATATTGTAACACCACGCTTACATATTGTGTTAATAACCTCCAATGCATTTTGTGGTATTTCACCATAACCTATTGATGAATCAGCACCAATTTCAATATAATTCCAATTTTGTCTACCTGTAACATTTGGTGTTTTAACTCTGTTTGTTTTATAACCATATTTAGAAAAATAATCATCAATTACTTTTAAATTTTCTGTTTTACATCTCATTTTTAAAAATCTAAATGTATTAAAATATAAATCAACATCACCTGTATTTTGACCACCTGTTATATTTGGTAACATTTTAGCAGAATAAAATTGACCAATTACCCCTAAAATTCCACCTGCTATTGATGTACCCATACTTGTAGAATTTTGTACATTAGATAAATTTTGTTGACCTTGAATCATTGCACGTGATTCTTCTGATGTTGCTTGTTCAACTTTTCCTAGTTGTAAAGGTTGTGATGCATTACCTATCATACCTGCACTTAAAATATTACCTGCAGATAAACCAATTTGCGTTGCTATATTTAATGAATTTTGTGATAACCAATTTATATAAGCATCACCTGAAAATGATGATGTTGGAAATTTTCCAAGTGGTAAAGATTCATCACAATAAATGTTGCAACCTTTAAAATTCAATGGGAATAATCTACCTGAACCACCACATACTAATGTAAATGCTAACATAAAGTAGTAATTATTATCTATAGTCCAATCTTCATATTTATAAATATTTTGATTACCACAATTGTTAGACACCATTAAATAATTATATGGGTAACAAAACAATTTATTATTTTTTGGTGTATAATCTGAAAATGTTAAATTTTTAGATTGTGAAAATCTTATATCTTCATAACTTACAGTACGAGGTGCTAAAAAATATTCAAATGGCAAATTATCTGTATCTGTTACATATGCTGTTCTATCTTCAAAATTTAAATAACTACCAACTAAATTTTCAGGTAAAATATATAAATTTCTTAAATCTTCACCATGACCATCATTATTTGCACGTTTTACAAATCTTTCTATATTTTGTAAATCTGTATCAATAGATGCTGATGACATATTTACTAAAAATAATGCATTTGCATTTCCTGATATTGCACCATTATGACAAGAAAATTCATCATACATTTCATAATCACCTTGATGTGAATTATCATTTGGTAAATATGTTGTTTCTAAAATTAAATATAATTTAGAACCTAAATCAATTGAATCTACATGTTCACAAATTACATCACCAATATCTAAATTTTCATCTAATATATTTGCACCTATTGTATCATTATTTGTATGTTCTCTTTTTACATAACAATTTGATAAAGTTAATTTATTAAACCATGTTGACCAATAATCAATAGTAAAAACTATTTCAGTACATGAATCTGATTTATAAACTACATCATTTACAAATGCAAAAAACCATTTATTATCATAATCTTTATTTTGAAAAGCAATGTAATTTGACTTTAATGCATCTGAATATGTAAAGTTAGTTGATATTGTATTTAAATTACCCCTTATAAAAGAATAATCATTTTTTTGTGAAATTAAATGTGTTGAATCTGAACATAATGTTAATAAATCATTTTCTGAATAATTTAAAACATTATTATAATTTTTATCTAATTTAATATTTTTACATAATAAAATTTTTGATTCTCTCATTTGTTACCTCCTTATAGAAAAATTTATTACTTGTTTAAAATCTGTACCACATAAATCATCTGAATAAAATATTTTATTTTCTTTAAATGATGATAATAAACGTTTTAATTTTTCATTTTTAATTGATAAATTATATATGTCTGTTTGATAATAAGGTGATGGTTTAATTACATCTGATATTACTAATAAATCAGATTTAAATTCACCATAATATGGGTAAATAAACCAAACATCAGTAAAATCTTCTTTATCTTGCAACAGTTCACATAAAAATTTAAAATCTTTAAATTCAAAACCAAATTTATAAAGTGATTTATATTTTTTTATTGATTTTGGTAATTTTGGTTGTGGAAATGTCTGCCATGAACCTGAATCAACCATTGATGATGCTGATGATAATGCCATTGATTTACCACCACTTGATTTGCAATATTCAACAGCAATTTTAATTTTATTTTCTTCTTTTTCTATTTCTTTTGTTTTAATTTCACCCTGCTTAATAGATGAAAATATTTTTTCTAAACCCCACGCAGAAATGTATGGGCAAACTCTTGAAATAGAATTACCTACCATAAATACACGAACACGTGCTTTTTTTCTATCAATTGTTGAATAAAAAGCATCAAATTTTGCAGGTTCATTTGATATATATGCACCACGTTCCATAAATTCTTCAAAAATGATCGTGTCAACATCTATAAATGATGCACCTGAAACATGTTGTTCAATTGATAATGCCATAACATAACCGTATTTTTTCACCACGTTTTATTTTTGTTTCACCATCTTCATTTGTGATATAATTTCCAAAATATAAAACTTTTCTATAATAATTTATACAATTATATTTGCCATTTGTCAAACTAACAATATCAATGTCTTCATTAAAATATCTATCAACCCATAATTGCGAAATATCTTCTCGCCATCTTCTTAATAAAATGAATCTGTTACCTGTTTCCAAATAATGCTGTAAACCCTCACGAATTTTTACCTGATAAGTTTTCCCGTTTGACTTTTCACCAAATATTAAATAATAATTTGCTTTTTCTTTTAAAATATTACTTATATCATAATATTGTTGTGCCATTTTAAACCTCATTTAATAATAATTTTGTTAATTTATTTTTTAGTTCATTATATACTTTTTCTGTTTTTTCATCTGATGCCTTACATTTTGAAATTGATGTATTATCAATTTTATTTTCTTTACATATTTTTGAAATACTTATTTTGCTAAATTCTTTTATAAAATTATTTTGTTTTTCCTTTTGTGTCATCTCCAAAAATCACCTCTTTCATGTAATCAATTCTTTTTTCAAGATACATTTTATAATGACTCATGCCATTAAATTGTTGAATAATTAAAAATTGTTCTTTTTTATCTAACTTTTTAAAATCATTTGAAAATGTATATTCTGATAAATTTTGACCTTTTTTCATTATGTCATCTAATTCTTTTCTTAATTTTGCTAATTCCACAACTCTTTTTGATAAATCTTCTTTTAATAAACCCTTTTCATTTTTTGTAATCATTAATTCTTCATTGTCTAAGTCCATATTCTAAACCTCCTCTTTTTCTTTTAGTTCTTTTTTTTTAAATCTTCTTTTTCAGATTCAAGTGTATCAATTACAGTCTTTTGTAAATTAATAATATTTTCCAATGTATAATCTTCTGAATCTTTTTTGAATTTTTGATAAATGCATGTAATTATTAATAATATTATTGTAATAAACATTGCACCAAATGTAAACCAATTAAGCATCTTTTGTTTCCTCCTATTCTATTTCAATTCTATAACCTCTTTTATGTAATTCATCTTTTTCATCATTATAAACAAAACCTGTAATAAAATAAATATCTGCTTGTTCAACATAATCAAATCTAATATTTTGTAACATTGTAATAAATTCTTCTTTTTTCATATATGAATTTATTGTTTGATATGAATTTTCCATTACTTCATCTGAATTCATTTTTTATACCTCCACTATTATTTTATATATTATTACTAAAAATACTAAAAACATTATAACAGGTGATACATTTCTAAAAATTATTTCACATAATTTTGCAAGATACATACCACCAAATACTAATGTTGGTAAAAATAAAACTTGTACTAATTTTTTAATCATTTGTTGCCTCCTTTTCATTTCTATAAGATTCTTGATAATAACTAATAATTTCATTTTTTAATCTTTTAAAAGTTTCTAATGATATATGTGTATTTTCAAATGAATTTTCTATTACTTCTAATTCTTTAAATAAATTTTTATATTCCATTTTAATACCTCCTTTAATTTATTAATTACATTATAATTCAAAAATATTGTAATGTCAACCTTTTTTTCAAAATTTATGCAAATTTATTGTAAAGTTAACAAATTATGTAAACTTGTCATTTTGTCAAATTGGTAAATATTGGTAGGGGAATTATGTAAACTTATTATTTGGTTTACCATTATG
>JAEIGA010008868.1_pt1 | contig 15215 bp, 12 predicted proteins | sample 9270691 | NCBI WGS metagenome assembly JAEIGA01 (sample SAMN17057246, study PRJNA624740) | gut metagenome | biome: biome; isolation source: fecal sample | host: Bos grunniens | place: China: Xizang | collected 2019
AGTCAGAGGCTGTTATCGTTAATATATTCCCAAAAAGGAACGAATTTAGTTCAGGTACATATCCGGGAGTTAAAAAGATAAACAATACCCCTATTGCCATTCCCAAGGACCACACTACAGCAATAGCGGAATCTTCCCTCACCTTATATCGTGATGCCATCCACTCTACTCCAATAGATGATGCCACTGCAAATACCGACGCCATCAATATAGGGTTAAGCCCAAGATAATAGCCGAGGCCCAATCCCCCAAAGCAGGCATGTGTCACCCCACCCGATATAGCAACGAGACGACGCGTTACGATGTATGAGCCGATAATTGCAGCTGATATCGAGATGATTATAATCCCAATAATTGCATTTTGAAAAAATGTATATCCTAACAATTCGGTCATATCGTTCTATCTATTTACTCGTTTACTTCTATGTCCTCTTGGAACTTAAATCCGGCATCTTGGAGGTGTTGCCAATAGTCGGGATAAGATTTTGACACTACCTCTATATTATTTATAACAATTCCCGGTATAAAAATAGACACAGGAGCAAATGCCATTGCCATGCGATGGTCCTCATAGGTATCAATTACAGGGAATTCATATATTGGACGACGAGTGCCATCCCATATCAATTCACTGTCGCGTTCGATAGTCAGCACTACTCCTAATTTCAACATTTCAGCTCTCAATGCTTCAAGACGGTCAGTCTCTTTTATTTTTAGAGTTGAAAGGCCTGTGATGTGAAACGGAACACCAAGCATACAGCTTGTAACAACTATCGTTTGCGCCAAATCAGGTTGGTCGCTTAGGTCGATATTCAATCGAGGCACCAAATCAGGTGAAGGTTCAAGCTCGACCATCTCATTATTGAAATGGGTGTTTATCCCCAAGTTCTCAAAATATTTTGAGATTTCACTATCCCCTTGTACACTTTTGCTATTCAATCCTTGAAGCGAAACATCGCCTGATGAGAGAGCAGCTATTTCATACCAATAAGAGGCGGCACTCCAGTCGGCCTCAACTTCAAAGTCAACCGGGGCATATTTCTGTGGCGCTATCGTAATTATATTTCCTACAAATTCGCTCTCAACGCCCCATTGACGCATCATTGACAGCGTCATCATTATATATGGACGAGAGATAATATCCCCCTCAAGAGTCAATCTCAGCCCCTGCTCCATCGTGGGCGCAATCATCAACAATGCCGATATATATTGTGAGCTAACCGAAGCCGACAATGTTATATCCCCTCCATGCAATTTCTTACCGGAGATGCGCAATGGAGGATAACATTCCTCTCCTACATACTCTATAGTTGCTCCACAAGCGCGCAAAGCATCTACCAGTACGGCAATGGGGCGATGGCGCATGCGTTCTGTACCATCAATCACTATTTCTCGCCCCGGCTGAGACGAATAATAAGCTGTCAAAAATCGCATTGCAGTACCTGCAGCCCCAATATTCACGCATGCTTCATCAGATGATAATGCAGCAACCATCACATCAGTATCGTCACATTTTGCCACTTTCTTCAAGGGCAAAGCGCCGTCGGTCAAGGCATTTATAACCAATGCCCTATTGCTGATACTTTTTGACAATGGTAGAGACACTTGCGTTTCAAGCATCTCATCGGGAGGAAATACTCTGCAATTCATTAACTAAAGGTTATTTATAGCGTTGGCGAGTTTTTCAAGAGCGGCAATAAGCACTGACTTAGGACAACCAACGTTCAATCTCATAAATCCAGCCCCTTCCTTGCCAAACATTGTACCGTCATTTAATGCCAACCCTGCTTTATTGACAAACATATCAACTAGCTCAGCTTGCTCCAACCCTAATTCGCGACAATCAAGCCACACTAAGAATGAAGCTTGTGGACGCATGGGCTTAATCACAGGCATATTGTTTTTGCAAAAATCTTCTACAGCAGATATATTTTGCTCAATATAGGTAGCAGCCTCCTTCAACCACTCCCCACCATGAGTATAAGCAGCTTCAGTAGCGATTGTTGCCATAAAAGTTGACGAGTTAAATTCATTAGCTGTCAGCCATTTATAGAAAGGCTCTCTTAACTCCGGATTTTTAATTACATACCACGAGCTAACCAAGCCTGGAATGTTAAATGTTTTTGATGGCGCACCAAGTGTTATGCTAACTGCTGCAGCATCATCACTCACCATTGCAAATGGATAGTGAGGTTTTCCATATAACATCAAATCACCATGGATTTCATCTGACACAACCTTCACATCATATTTACGGCACAACGATGCCAAGCGTTGCAACGTCTCAACACTCCATTGAACACCCGCAGGGTTATGAGGGTTGCATAATATCAACATGCGAGGATTCTCAGTCTTCATCAGATGTTCGAGATGCTCAAAATCCATTTCGTAATCAACATCGGTCATTATCAATGGATTATTCAACACCACACGATCATTCCCCTCCACAACCGATTTAAACGGATGATAAACAGGCGGTTGAATAATAACTTTATCACCTTTTTGAGTGAAATAATTCACTGCATAAGCAATACCCCTTACTACACCCGGGACAAACGTCAATTCCTCTTGTGTAACATCAAACTCATGACGATCTCGCAACCATTTAATCAATGATTGCCAATATCCATCAGAAGGACAAGAGTAGCCATAGATAGGGTGGCTTATGCGCTCTTGTAAAGCTTCAATAATTTGTGGGCACACCGCAAAATCCATGTCGGCAATCCACATAGATGTCAAATCGGTTCTACCAAACATTGCCTCCAAGCGATCTATTTTCATTGCTCGGCTACCTCGGCGATCTATTAACTGATCAAAATTATATTTACCCATTGACGTTAAGGTTAATTGCTTATTAAAACTTAGTGTGATTTTGAAATCTACTACAAAAGTAATATATTTTTTGCGATTGTTTCGATGTTTTTTGCTATGTTTGTATTTCATAACTTGCCACAAAAGGCATCTTTGATTAAACTTTGTTTAAATATCGACAATAATACTCGCTATGGAGCAATTAAAATATACCCCCGAAGAAGAGGAAAGAATGGTTGAAGAAGCGTTTCAAGACGTTCTCACAGGCTACCTCAACAGCAACCATCGCAAGAAGGTGGAAATAATTGAACGTGCCTATAAATTTGCGAAAGAAGCCCACAAGGGAATCAAGCGCCGTTCGGGAGAACCATATATTTTGCACCCCATTGCTGTTGCCAAGATTGCAAGCCAAGAAATAGGGCTCGGCTCAACATCTATATGTGCCGCTCTGCTTCATGATGTTGTTGAAGATACCGACTACACTGTTGAGGATATTGAACAACACTTTGGCAAAAAGATTGCTCAGATTGTAGCAGGGCTAACAAAAATCTCTGGAGGTATCTTTGGAGACAAAGCATCGGCACAAGCCGAGAATTTTCGCAAGTTGTTGCTCACGATGTCTGAAGATATTCGCGTTGTGCTCATTAAGATGGCCGACCGTCTTCATAATATGCGCACACTCGGCTCAATGGCGCCAAACAAGCAATATAAAATTGCCGGCGAAACGCTCTACATCTATGCTCCACTCGCTCACCGATTGGGATTGTTTGCCATAAAAACCGAGCTTGAAGATTTAAGTTTCAAATATGAACATCCAGCAGCTTATAGACGCATCAGCGAAAAAATCAAAGAATCATCAGAGAAACGCACTGCAATATATCGCGAATTCTCTTCTCCCATAAAAGAGCGTCTTAAACAAATGGGGTTGAAATACGAAGCCAAGGCTCGTATGAAATCAGTATTTTCCATTTGGAACAAAATGGAATCAAAGCATGTCCCATTTGAAGAGATTTATGATATCTATGCAATGCGCATTATTTTTGATTGCGAAGACCCTTCTCAAGAAAAAGCCATCTGCTGGAACATTTATGCTGCCATAACCGATTTATATCGACTACACCCCGAACGCACTCGCGACTGGATTAGCATTCCTAAAGCTAATGGTTATCAAGCATTGCACCTCACTGTTATGGGCCCTGATGGGACATGGGTAGAGGTACAAATACGCAGTCGCCGCATGGACGATATTGCCGAAAAAGGGTTTGCTGCTCACTGGAAATATAAAATAGGCGAAGGTGATGAAGAATCGGAACTAGATGCTTGGTTAAATACAATCAAGGATATTCTTAACGAGCCTAACCCCAATGCCATCGACTTCCTTGACACGTTAAAATTAAATCTGTTTGCATCGGAGATTGTTATCTTCACGCCAAAAGGTGAATTGATAACCTTGCCTACAGGATCTACAGTCCTTGATGTCGCATTTGAATTACACTCTCAATTAGGGATCCATTGTATAGCAGGTAAAGTAAATCACAAACTTGTTCCTCTTTCTCACAAGCTAAAGAGTGGCGACCAAGTCGAAGTACTCACCTCTCAATCTCAAACACCTCAACCCGAATGGATTAACTTCCTTAACACGGCTAAAGCAAAAACGCGATTGAGAGCTGCCCTTCGCAAAGCACAACACCCTGCTATTGAAAAAGGGAAAGATATCTATGATGCCTTTTTGGAAAAGCATGGCATTGCTCCAAGTAATGAGGTTGCGACCAAAATCCTTGGCCAACTTAAGCTCCACAATAAAGAGGAATTATTCCTACACCTTGGAGAGGGAGATGTCGTTCTTGACGATGCTCTTGTAAAAGGATTTAAACAATCTTCACCATCAATACTATCTAAGTTATTCCGCATTGGCGGTAATAAGAATAAAGAGAAAGAAGAGGGCTCTGAAGATAAAAAAGTTCCTCGTCCAAAAGTCAACAAGAAAGAGACCTATGTTCTTCATTATGACGAACATGGCGATGCCAATTTCTTGATTGCTGATTGTTGTCGTCCCATTCCTGGTGATGAGGTATTGGGCTTTGTTGACGAGAATAACGAAGTTACTATTCACTCTCTGGATTGCCCTCGTGCTCAATCACTTAAGGCAAGTTATGGGCCTAACATTGTGTCAACCAAATGGGAAACCATCAAAGGAACTTTCCTTGCCCACATTCACATTGAAGGTCTTGACCGAATGGGTATTCTTCACGAACTTATCCAAATGATTTCTTCTCACCTCGCATTGAACATACGCCGACTTGACATTGAAGCGGAAAACGAAGTGTTCCACTGCGATTTGACCGTTTTGGTTGAAGACAAAAAGGTGGTTAACGACCTTTGCTCAAAAGTCAAGAAAATAGATGGTGTAAAACAAGCTAATCGCATATATTGATTGTTTTTAATAAAAAACGTTTTATATGAAATTACCCTCAAAGAAAACGATCATACGCTCACTGATGTTTATCATCTCGGTAGGTATTATTCTCTATTTTTTACCCCGAAAAAATGAACGACAATACCTCTACGAGGTAAATCGCCCTTGGAGCTACTCTTTGCTAACAGCCCCTTTTGATATCCCCATTCAACTTGATTCTATCAGAGTTCAAGAGGTAAAAGACAGTATCAATAATGTTTTTATCCCTGTATATAAACGCAATAACGATGATAGCAAAGCTGCCATTGATGCATATTCTCTTGCCCTAAATGCTAATCAATCAGTCTCAATATATGAAAAGACTAAATTGATAAATGCTCTTAAGGAAATCTACAACAATGGCATAGTTGACCTGAACACCTACAATGCCATCACTTCAGGGAAGCTATCTCGCATGAGATTTATAGATGGAAATCGCATCATCAACAAATCGACAAACAACCTTTTGTCAGCTAAAAAAGCCTATACAACTATTGATAGTTTGCTAAAATCAGAATCCCTCAACACGTCAATCGCGGCAACCGAGCTATCCAAATTCCTAGCTCCAAACATCTCCTATGACTCCATTGAGTCTAATCGACTATATCAAGATATCTGCCAAAAGGCAATGGCGCCAATAGGAATTATACAGAATGGCGAACGTATTATTGACCGAGGAGAAAAGGTCACCCCTCAACTATACACAATATTGCAAACCTATGAGCAGATGTTACAAGAGCGCAAGGCCAATAAACATCAACAGATATACCCCATTTTAGGGCAATTGCTTTTTGTCATCATCTTGCTCTCGGCATTATTCTACTACCTTTATTTTATGCGTAACGAATTGTTTGCCAATACTCGTGCAATGCTTTTCATCATGCTCATGGTCGTAGGGTTTGTCGTGTTTTCCGTTGCGATGAAAAACACGTTTGCCAATGGGCTATACCTCGTCCCATTCACCATCATAGCAATCATGATGGTCGTGTTCTTTGACTCCCGAACTGCATTATTCTGTCTCATAATTGAGACAATGCTTTGTTCATGCATCGCCAATGTCGCGTTTGAATTTATCTTCGTTCAATTTATTGCCGGAGTAACAGCTATCTACTCATTAAAGGAATTAACCCGACGTTCGCAACTCATACAAACAGCTTTCCTTGTCTTCACAGCCTATAGTCTTTCCTATATTGCAGTCGAAGTCATCAGCTCCGGAACAATATCAGGTATCGACTTGCGCATATTTGGAATTTTCGCCATTAACTCAGTGCTCATATCATTTGCCTATATCCTTATTTTTGTTTTTGAGAAACTTTTCGGATTTACCTCTATCGTTACCTTGGTTGAGCTGTCCGACATAAACAACCCATTACTTCGTGAGCTCTCGGAAGAGTGCCCTGGCACGTTTCAACATTCATTGTCGGTAAGTAACCTTGCCTATGAAGCGGCTCACCGCATTGGAGCTAATGCTCAATTAGTGAGAGCAGGTGCATTGTATCATGATATTGGTAAAATCACAAATCCGGCTTTCTTCACCGAAAACCAACATGGAGTAAATCCTCACGATGCTCTAAATCCTTTGCAAAGCGCTCGCATAGTGATTGCCCATGTAACCGATGGTCTCAAACGTGCTGAAAAAGCTAAACTTCCCTCTGTGATTAAAGATTTCATTTCGGAACATCATGGATGTGGAAAGGCTAAATATTTCTATAATACCTATTGCAATCAGCATCCCGACGAAGAGGTAGATACTGCATCTTTCATCTATCCCGGTCCCAATCCTAAATCTAAAGAGACTTCAATTCTGATGATGGCCGACACCGTTGAGGCTGCCTCTCGCTCGCTTCCCGACCACACTCCTGAAGCTATCGAAAATCTCGTAAATCGCTTGATTGACTCACAAATTGCCGATGGGCTACACAATGATTCTCTCCTGTCATTTAAAGATGTAAGAGAGATTAAGGAGTCGTTCATCTCGCGATTGCGCACAATGTATCATGCTCGCATCTCCTACCCTTCAGATCCAACAAAGAAATAATAACTAATTCTAAAAACAGAACAACTAAATATATTATGACTCAAATAAATATTACTTCACTCGATAACATCGAAGCTGCGGCAAAGGAATTTGTCAACCTCATGGGCGACGACACCGTATTTGCATTCTATGGCGACATGGGTGCTGGCAAAACTACATTTATCAATGCCCTTTGTCGAGTGCTTGGCGTAGAAGAGGATACCACCAACTCACCTTCGTTCTCCATCGTGAATGAATATCGCTCGGACACTACAGCTGAATTGATCTACCACTTTGATTTATATCGTATCGAAAACCTTGAAGAAGCGTTTGACATAGGTATTGAAGACTACTTCGATTCAGGGGCATTGTGTCTCCTCGAATGGCCCGAACGCATCGAAGATATTCTTCCCTATGATACAGTAAAAGTGGAGATTAAAATCAATGACGACGACACTCGTCAGTTGCTAATCTCTCGCGCTGAATAACAATGACATTAACCATTGGGGCTATAATCACCGCGGCAATATTTGCCATTGTAGGACTATTGTCGGTCGTGGCAGCGATTGCCAATTGGGACTGGTTTTTCAATAGCCTGAATGCACAACTATATACAGGTCGCATGTCTCGGCGTGCGGCCCGCATTATATATTTCATCTTAGGAGTCTTAATCCTCATCATGGCAATATACCTATTCCTCACTTTGAAACAATGAACACTATACCCACGTTTATAAAACTCTCATCGACTCGCTCCACCAACACCTATCTTGCCGAAATTGCATCTGACAGCAAGCATGGAACTGTTGTATCTACAATCGAACAGACTGCAGGACGAGGACAACGAGGGAATTCGTGGGAGGCAGAACCGGGGAAGAATCTCACATTTTCAATACTTCTGCGTCCTGAGATAATTGACGCGCGACACCAATTTGCCATCTCTGAGATTGTCTCAATCGCAATAACATCAACTTTACAAAAACTCATCAACGGCAAAAGAGTTGCCATCAAATGGCCCAATGACATATATGTCGATGATATGAAAATATGTGGGATATTGATTGAGAACTCGCTAATGGGCTATTCAATAAATTACTCTATTGCAGGAATAGGTCTCAATGTAAATCAACAACAATTTCTATCCGATGCCCCAAACCCCATCTCGCTATACAATCTCATTGGCAAGGAAATGGGATTAGACTCATTGCTTGACGACATCTGTTGTGAAATCCTTCGACTCATGGAGAAGTACAACAATGCTGATTTATTGCCAGAATTGCACGACTCCTACATTAAACTTTTATGGCGCAATGAGGGGTATCACCCCTACCAAGACACTGCAACCCTTGAAACATTTAACGCGCGCATCATCGATGTTGCCCCCACCGGATTGCTCTCCCTCCTAGATGATCAAAATGCTACCCGCATCTACGCTTTCAAGGAAGTTTCTGCAATCCTATAACAATCAACATCTGTTAATGCTTATTTAAATTGTTGAAGAGGGAGGTTACTACAAAATAATTTCACTAATTTTGTAGAATTGCAAACTATAACATGAAAATATTGATTATGCGATATATATATATTTGTCTAATTTTATTCGTCTCGTGCTTTACAATATCAGTTTCAGCTGCACCAAAAGAAAAAAAGGTTAAGGTGGAAACTCCCAACATGGAGAAGATATGCGAGGCCGTTAACGACCCCAAATCAAAATATTACTACCCAACGCTTCTGAAAAAATATGAAGCTAATGACACCATCATGCAGCATGATGAGTATCGACACCTATATTATGGCTATATTTTTCAAGAGGACTATAATCCCTATCGTCACTCCGAGTTTTCTGACAAGATTGAGAGCCTTTACTACAAAACAAAGCATAGCCGTGCCGAGTGTGACACTATCATAAAATATGCCGAGTTATCATTGAAGGACAATCCCTTTGATTTGCAACAGATGAATTTCCTTATATATGCGTTGCGTGAAAAGAAGAAAATTCATCTTGCCAACATTTGGCAATACCGTCTCAATCACCTCCTCGAAGCAATAGTATCTTCAGGGACAGGTCTTGACCAAGAGAATGCTTGGTATGTGGTAATCCCTAAAAATGAATACACTCTCATCAATTCGCTCGGATATATAGCCGACTCACAGGAATTTGTCAACCCCTATTTTGACTATATAACTATCCAAAAGAAAAAGGATAAAGACCCTGCAGGTTTTTACTTCAATGTGAAGAATATCCTTGAGGAATATTATCGCAAATATCCCGACGAAGAATAATTCTCTCTCAACCTAACATTGACGATACACGGCGGAGGGCGGCTATAAAGGCATCGGCTTCCGCTTTTGTATTATACATCGCAAATGATGCTCTGACTGTTCCCTCAATGCCTAATGCTGACATTAGCGGTTGGGCACAATGATGTCCGGTGCGCACAGCTACCCCCAATTTATCAAGCAACATCCCTATATCATAATGATGCTCGTTGCCAATGAGGAATGATATTACTGCACACTTGCCCGGAGCTGTCCCAAAAATGCGCATTCCCGGTATCTCCATCATCTTTTCAGTTGTGTAGGTGAGCAATTCATGCTCATGCTCAGCAATGCGCTCCACCCCTATAGATGTCATATAGTCTATTGCTGTGTGGAAAGCGGCAATATCAACAAAGTCAGGCGTACCGGCTTCAAACTTAAATGGAAGAGCAGCAAAAGTTGTGTGATCAAAGCTCACTTGACCTATCATTTCCCCTCCTCCTTGATAAGGGGGCATCATTTCAAGCAGATATTTCTTGCCATATAGAACACCCACTCCCGATGGCCCATACATTTTATGAGATGAGAAGACATAGAAGTCGGCATTAAGATCCTGCACATCTACTTTCATGTGGGAAATAGCTTGTGCACCATCGACAAGAACAGGCACCCCGTTGCTATGAGCCTCGGCAATCATCTCCTTAATGGGGTTTACAGTTCCAAGCACATTAGAGACATGGCAAACGGCAACAAGTTTTGTGCGGTCGTTAAACAACGAGCGATATGCCACCATGTCCAATTCCCCTTTTTCATTTATAGGAACTACGCGCAAGATAATGCGTTTGCGACGTCCTAAGAGTTGCCAAGGAACAATATTGGCATGATGCTCCATCACTGTGAGAATTATCTCATCACCATTTTCAAGAAGATCTCCATAGGACGAAGCCACAAGATTTATAGCCTCAGTAGTCCCACGAGTAAAGATAATCTCTTCAGTGGATTTTGCATTGATAAACTCTCTCACTCGCTCGCGAGTTGCCTCTTGCAAATCGGTGGCTTCTTGTGAAAGAGTGTGCACTCCACGATGCACATTAGCTTTTGTATTATAATAGACATTCTCTATTGCCTCAACAACACAGCTAGGTGTTTGTGTAGTTGCTGTATTATCAAGATACACCAGCGGATGCCCATATACTTGACGTTTTAATATGGGGAAATCGCCTCTGAGAGAATTTACATCATACATTTCCATACTTTTATCATGATTTTTGTTCATGACACGACACACTGCACTCTCCGCATAGCATTTGCTGACCGTAGAAACGCTTTTCAACTAAATGGCGCAAACGATCGCGCAAGCCTTCCATGCGCACAGTATCAATCACGTCAACCATAAATGCCTGCATCAACATCAATCGAGCTTCCTTTTCAGAGATACCGCGAGAACGCATATAGAATAATGCTGCAGCATCTAATTGTCCTGTTGTTGCACCATGGCTACATTTTACCTCATCATTATATATTACAAGTTGAGGTTTTGTGTGCATCTTAGCCGATGTTGAAGCAAGTAGATTGCGGTTAGATTGGTAAGCTTCAGTATATGTTGCATTGGGAGCTACCAAAATGCTACCCTCAAATGCTCCTGTTGACTCATCGTCAAGCACATATTTAAACAATTGTGAACTGTGGCAATGCGACGCTCTGTGATTGATATTAGAGCAGTTGTCAACATGCTGACGATCTGTTCCAATTGCCATTCCGGCGAGCAATGTTTCACAGCCATCACCCACGATGTCTATATCATACCCATTGCGAGTAGTGCCACACATCAATGTTGTGCCGTTAATCAACAAGTTAGAGCCTGCCGACTGACGCGCAAACAATCGTGAATATCTAGATGTCGATGCCGACGATTCTTCCATGTCATAGATATCAAAACGAGAACGCTCACCCATTATGATTTCTACCACTTGTGATGATAGATATTTATGCTCATTATCTTGAGTGTGATCACACACAAGCAATTGTGCTTCAGCATCATCCTCCAACACAATCAACAAGCGACGTACCGCCATCAAATCAATGGGCGAACTAAAAATATTGACAAGTTGCAATGGTTTTTCAAGTTTAATTCCTCGTGGAATATAAATCATGACACCATCTTGAGCAAGCAACGTATTCAGTGCCACCCCAGTATCTTCAAGAGGAGCTACCGAGCCATAATATTTTGCTACCAAATCGGGGCGCTCACTCGCTACGCGAGAAAGAGAGTCAACAATTACACCCTCAGGCATTTTGTTTCTTGATGTGGGTGATGCATGGAACATATCATTTACTATGAATGACATCCAAGTACTCATGTTGGGCACATCGCATTTAAACGATGCCGCAACATTTACCGGGATATCCATGCGATTTATATTTACCCCATAATCATGAGCAAACATCTCATCTATAGATGTCTTTTCATAGCTTTCTGCTCCACGTTTAGGTAATTGGTTGTCGCCAATTGCGTTAAACGCTGCTTCGCGAAAGCCATTCAGCACATCGGCAGAATGAGCATTTATCGCATCGCGATTTTCTTTATATAAATCGAGATATTGATCAATTGAACCCATATCCTTATTGATTATCTATTTCTTGCTTAATCCAGTCATAACCCTTTTCTTCAAGTTCTAGTGCTAGTTCAGGTCCACCTGTGCGCACAATGCGACCTTTATAAAGCACATGAACAAAATCAGGTTTAATGTAATCAAGCAATCGTTGATAGTGAGTAATAACGATTGTTGCATTATCCTCAGTTTTTAATTTGTTTACACCTCCGGCAACAATGCGCAATGCATCAATATCAAGACCGCTATCAGTCTCGTCAAGGATAGACAAGCGTGGTTCAAGAACTGCCATTTGGAATATCTCGTTACGTTTCTTCTCGCCACCTGAAAAGCCTTCGTTTACCGAGCGAGATGCCAATTTATTATCCAACTCTACAATGGCACGTTTTTGACGCATCAATTTCAAGAAATCACTTGCCGACAATGCAGGTTCATTGAAATATTTGCGTTTCTCATTTATTGCCGCACGCATGAAATTAACCATTGACACACCAGGAATCTCTACCGGATATTGGAATGAAAGGAATAAGCCTTCATGAGAACGATCCTCTGGAGATAGTTCCAACAGATTTTTACCATGAAAATCCACTTCCCCTTCAGTTACTGTAAACGAGGGGTGTCCTGCCAATACTGATGAAAGTGTACTCTTTCCTGAACCATTAGGTCCCATGATTGCATGCACCTCACCGGGGCGTATTGTAAGATTTATCCCTTTTAAAATCTCTTTGCCTTCTATGCCGGCATGAAGGTTCTTCACCTCTAATAATATATTGTCCATAGTCTTTATTTTTCTATATGTTATCCTACTGAGCCTTCTAGAGTGATTTGAAGCAGTTTTTGTGCTTCAACTGCAAACTCCATAGGTAGTTTATTCATTACTTCTTTAGCATATCCGTTAACAATCAACCCTATTGCCTCCTCAGTGGGGATACCGCGTTGATTACAATAGAATATTTGGTCTTCGTTAATCTTAGATGTTGTTGCTTCATGTTCAACAACTGCAGTATCATTCAAGACATCAATGTAAGGGAATGTGTGAGCGCCACAATGTGAGCTAAGTAACAAGCTATCACATTGAGTGTAATTGCGACAGCCATCGGCATTCGGAGCAACCTTTACAAGACCACGATAGGAGTTTTGGCTATATCCGGCAGAGATTCCCTTTGACACAATTGTACTGCGAGTGTTACGACCGGTGTGTATCATCTTTGTTCCGGTATCGGCCTGTTGATGATTTTTTGTTACTGCCACAGAGTAAAATTCACCCACAGCTCCTTCTCCTGCGAGAATACAACTTGGATATTTCCATGTGATTGCCGAGCCTGTCTCCACTTGTGTCCAAGAGAGTTTTGAGTAATCACCGCGACACAATCCTCGTTTTGTAACAAAGTTATATACTCCTCCCTTTCCGTCTTTATCTCCTGAATACCAGTTCTGAACAGTAGAGTATTTAACTTCGGCGCGATCCTCAACGACAATCTCTACAATCGCTGCATGCAGTTGGTTTTCATCACGCATGGGAGCAGTACACCCTTCAAGGTAGCTTACATAGGCATCATCATCGGCAACAATCAACGTGCGCTCAAATTGTCCTGTGCCTGACGCATTGATGCGGAAATATGTAGAAAGTTCCATTGGGCAACGCACCCCTTTAGGAATATACACAAACGAGCCATCGGAGAACACAGCCGAATTTAATGCTGCAAAGAAATTGTCGCGATAAGACACTACCGAGCCGAGATAACGTTTCACTAAGTCGGGATAATCCTTTACTGCCTCAGAGAATGAGCAGAATATAATTCCGAGTTCAGCAAGTTTTTCTTTGTGAGTAGTTTTAACCGACACTGAGTCCATTACGGCATCTACTGCCATTCCCGACAATAGTTTTTGTTCTTCAAGAGAGATTCCAAGTTTGTTAAAAGTATCTAACAATTCAGGATCTACCTCATCAAGACTCTTTGGCCCCTCTTTCTTGCGTGGAGCAGCATAATAACTTATTGCTTGATAGTCAATAGGAGGAATGTCAAGATGTGCCCATGTAGGCATTTCAAGAGTAGTCCAATGGCGATAAGCCTTCAAGCGGAACTCCAGCAACCATTCAGGCTCACCTTTCTTTTGGGATATTAGACGCACTACATCCTCATTTATTCCATTAGGGATAATCTCTGTATCAATATCAGTTACAAATCCATACTTGTATTCGCCGGACGTAACATCATTGATTATATTTGAGTTTTCTGCCATTATTTCTTTCTATAATATTTTAATATCTATCTTGATATTTAACAATCTCATTATACTTTTGTTGCAACGACATTACAATTGGGAAATCGAGCCAAACAATGTTGGAGCTAAATCTATTATCGCTTGAATTGCTGTACCATTAGCCAATGTTGACATTTTTGCAATATTTGTTTCTGGAGAAAGAACTTGCCACAAATTCAACAAAATGCTAACAACAAGAAACCACTTGAATATACAGAACACTGCTCCTATCAGGCGATCAAACAATCCCAAGCACAAAGCATGGGTAATCTTTCGCATGAGCTTAGCAATGAGACAAGCCAACACATATACCACTATGAACAACAGCACATTACCCACAACACTATTTACATAGACAGTAGTTTTTGCATCTGATGTCATTGCTGGGAGAATATTGGATACCAACTCTGTTGCATAATCGCCAAACAATCGGCATGCAATAATACCCAAGATTATCCCTCCAAGTGAACCCAATTGTGCAATCACGCCTTTATATAGACCATATATAATGGCCCCAACAAACACAATTAGAATTATTATATCGATTACACTCATTTTGTATAATTTTAATCTGCAAATTTAGCAATAATTTCTCGGCACAACAACTCCATTTCAATTAAATAGATTACCTTTGCAATCCCATCATTAAAATGAAAAGGCAAATATTCATATTATCACTCTCTATAATTGTACTGATAGTAATCGGTGCTATATTTTGGTGTCGCTTAGAACGGAAGCGCCACATTGATATTGATTCACAACAATATCCCGTAGCCGGACTTGATGTCTCAGCTCAC
>JAEIGA010008869.1_pt1 | contig 15214 bp, 13 predicted proteins | sample 9270691 | NCBI WGS metagenome assembly JAEIGA01 (sample SAMN17057246, study PRJNA624740) | gut metagenome | biome: biome; isolation source: fecal sample | host: Bos grunniens | place: China: Xizang | collected 2019
ATTGCATCGAAAAGGGGAGTGCAGCAGCAAGGCTGATATTTGTCGCTTGTCAGGTTCTCTGCATCCTTGATTGGAGTTCTGTCGTATATCATCTGGGTGCCGCAGCTGCAGAAGACTGCCAGTGATACGAAATGCTCCTGAGTGTCCAGGTGTCTGAGTTGAGCGCTTCTGATAGTTCCAAGGGTCTCATTGTATCCGCTGATAGCCTGCTCCTTGATGTTTTCCATTGATCCGCTTTTGTCGAGGATGATGAGGTTGTAGATTTTTGTTGTTTCCATGATTTGAGTTGTTTTGTGTTGTTTTCCGGTGCAAATCTATGGACTATGGGGCGCATCAACTAATCTTTACAAGTCTTGTAAAAAACTTAGATAATTCTGAAATTTGAAGCAGCTTTGCGAAACTGAAACAAACAAGTCATGTCTATCTGGAAATCATTATTTGGCAAGAAGAGGGTGGAACCGACCTTCAGGCTGCCGGAGCGCGCGAATATATATTATCTTTTATGTGGTCGAAAGTTCATCATGGATGACATTCAATATGGCTATATTAAAGATATCATAGAATGGGAGGGGTACGGTCTGTTCTATATGCCGCATGTCATGTCATCTCTTGACAAGGCGGTGATGAAATATAACTTTCCGGGTGTGAAGGTGGATATTACCCAGGAGAAGTTTACAGCGTCTGTGCTTAAGCAGCTGAATCTCAGTCTTGGAGAAGATTGCGCATGCCTTGTCTGGTATAATGAGGATCTGGAGGTTTTTGAGCATACTGAACCGCAATGTGGTTTTGAGGCATTCCATGAACAAGTGTATTACAAGTTCAATGCAGTGCTGGGAGGAGTCGAACCTGACATAAGTTTCAGTGTAGGCTGTGGGGATGGGGTAGAGGAAACCTGCGATTATTGCGCGGATATTCCAATGGAGGAGATGTCGCCCTGCTCATCACCAATGAGTTTCAGTGAATGCTGTACACCAGCAAAAGATAATCTGTTTGAGGACTGGAGTTTTGATGCGGCAGATGAAGTGAAATCCGCCCTCAAATCTTCGCTTGAACTGGAGATGCTTGCTCGAGAGGCAAAGATGGTGATTGACAGGCTGTTGATGTCCGGTTATTCTGCAGAAGTGATAAAGAGTTGGCTTGAGCCTGAAGTGAAGCTCAGCCGCATTAGAATAACCCGGAGGTTCAAGATCATTCTGGTGGACTATGATATGGAGGTAAAGATGGGTCCGTTGCCGAAGACCGTGTTCCTGTTTTTCCTGAAGCACCCCGAAGGCATTCGCTTTGTGGATCTGCCGGACTATAGACAGGAAATCTATGATATATACTCAAGGCTTGCTGTCAGTGATGACCTGGAGAAGATAAAGAGGAGCGTGGACCTTCTGACTGATCCGTTTGACAACTCCATCAATGAGAAATGCACTATGATAAAATATGCTTTCCAGAAGGTCGTCAAGGATGAAATTGCATGCAATTATTATATAAGCGGCAGGCAGGGACATGTCATGCGGATACCATTGGACAGGACGCTTGTCGAATGGGAGTGACAATTGTTGACGATGCGTTTGATAAATATATTTGATATGACTAATTTTGTGCGTTTTTGATAATATATGATGTATATGTCAGAGAAGAAAAGTTATATATCCCCTGAACTTGAGGTGCTGTTTCTCGAATCCGAGCAGCTGTTTGCCCTTTCCAATATGGAACAGATAGGCGACGAAAAACCAGAAACTGATTGGTAATCATAAAAAGAATATAATATGAGAAAGCTATTACATATAATTCCTGTATTAGCAGTTTTGGCTGCTTCCTGTTCATCTGTTGATGCTCATCGTGATCTTGAAGACGATCTTTCAGTCAAGGACCTGTCTGCGGGCTTCGGGGAGACTACTAGGACATATGTCGAGCAATATAAGTATCTTCGTTGGCATGAGGATGATAGACTGACGGCGTTTTATGGCAATACACTTAACCGCCAATATAAATTCAATGGTCAGACCGGTGATAACAGCGGAACATTTTCGTTGGTTCCGAGTGGCGAACTGGGCACAGGTAATCTTTTTGACAGAATCTATGCACTGTATCCTTACGATGAAACAGCCAGGATTACTGAGGAAGGTGTAATTTCCTTTACGTTGCCAGATGTTCAGGAATATCTGTATCGTTCTTTTGGAGATAAGGCAAATACGATGTTGGCTGTTACAGAAAATATAGAAGATACATTCCTTGCTTTCAGGAATGTATGTGGCTATTTGAAGTTGAAATTATACAGTACGACTGATGTGACTGTAAAGACAATCACATTGTCCGGAAACAATCATGAACTGCTTGCAGGTCCGGCTGTTGCTACCATCGGATTTGGAGAAGCGCCTGAGCTTGAGCTGTCTGAGACAGCAACTCATAGCATTACGTTGGATTGTGGAGAAGTTGGTGTGAAACTAAGTAAGGATGCCGATGCACCTACAGAATTCCTTATAGTTGTTCCTCCTGTTGAATTCACTGAGGGACTTACTGTTACTGTTACTGATATAAATAAGTCTGAGTTTGTCAAGTCGACAGGCAATCAGGTCGTGATTACCCGTAATGAGATCCAACCGATGAAAACGTTGGAAGTCAAATTGATCCGACCTCAGGCAGCTAATGAACTTTGGTACACTAATGGAAGTACTACTCAACCGTTGACACCTAATCAGTATAGATTGCCGTCCGTTCAGTCGCATGTTTTTGATCCTCAGCTCAATCGATGGGTAATGACTTTTACCAGCGATCTTAAAACAATTGGAGAAAAAGCTTTCAGTTCTTGTTCAAGTCTGACCAGCATATCATTCCCGCACACTTTGACAAAGATTGAGGACTATGCCTTCAGCGGATGTAATTTACTGGAGGAGGTGGTGATTCCTGACAATGTTACAGAGATAGGACATTATTCCTTCCACTGCTCGAATCTTAGAAAAGTGGTCTTAGGAAGGAGTGTGAACAAGATCGGACAGGCATTCAATTCTTCAAAACTTGTCGAAATATATTGTCTTCCGGAGACTCCTCCGAGAATATACTTCTTCATCGGCATGAGCCGCTACTATTCTTTTCCGTTCAACAGCGGAATGAAGATTTATGTGCCTCGTTCGTCGTATGACAGTTACATGGAATCAGATGCATTGCATGAGGGGGCCGGTCAGGCACTTCTGGACTCCCATCATTCTAAGGACAACTGGTTCTCATATGAGACATATATTGTCCCTTATAGCTTTGAATAGGATTAAACTGAAGGTCAGCATGCTTGATCCTCGAAATAAAATAATGATTGTGATCTGTATGATTATGAGAGCTTTAAAATTCATTTTCTTCGTTCTTGCGACACTTTTCACTTTGAGCGGATGCCGTGATTATGTGAGTTATACTGACTATGTTCAGGTAAATGGCGTTGAATTGTTCTATGCGGCGGAAGGTTGCGGCAAGCCGGTGATCCTGCTTCACGGAAACGGTGGCAGTCACAACAGTCTGGAAACCACCACAAGACAGCTCGCGCAGGCCGGCTATCTGGTTTATGCAATAGATTCGCGTGGACAGGGCGCAAACAAGAAACTTGATGAATATCACTATAAGGATATGGCAGAGGATGTCTATCAGTTCATAAAGCAGAAGAATCTTGTCAAACCGGCCGTGTTCGGTTACAGTGATGGTGGTATCATCGCGCTTCAGCTTGAAGTAATGTATCCGGGAACCTTTGGTGCCATAACTACAGGAGGAGCAAACATATTTATTCCGGGCGCACTGGAGCAGAGCTTCATCGACAGGCTCTACGAAGATGAGAATCCTTCACCTCTGAAGAAGATGCTCATGTATGAACCTACCATGACTGCTGAAGATATGCAGACAATCCAGGCTCCATCACTTATCATGTCAGGTGAAAACGATATCATCCTTCCTGAGCATACCCGTCTTATCGGTGAGAATATTCCTGATGGTGAGGTTGTCATCCTTCCTGGCGAAGATCACGGATCATACATCAAGAGAAGCTATAAGGTCGGTGATCTTATCCTCGATTTCTTCAAAAGAATCGGTTATTAAGACGTTTGTCCGCCGATTCTTACCGTTTATCCTGTAAATTCTTCCATTCGTCGCAGTGTCTGGAATATAATTTGCACAGTTCGGAATTAAGCAGTACTTTTGCATCGAGTTGATCAGAGAGTTGATCTGTAACTCTCACAACTTATTGGTTATTAGTTTTAGTGTTATTAATTATGTGGTTAGAATGAGAGACCCCACGTGAGTGGCGACTCTCATTTTGTTTTATACAGGTTCTGTTTCTATATTTGCAAAATGGATACTAAAGGAAAGAAAATCATATTGGGAAGTGCATCTCCTCGAAGGAAGGAACTTCTCGCAGGTCTTGATCTGGAATTTACTGTTGATACAGGCAATACATTTGATGAATCATACGGTAAGGAAGTTCATATAGATGAGATCCCATCCGTGCTTTCAAGAGGGAAATCCTATGGTTTTCATCGTCCTCTGGAGAATAATGAGATTCTCATCACATCAGACACATTGGTGATGTGCGGTGATAGGGTGATGGGGAAGCCGCATTCCCGCGAAGAGGCCGTAGATATGCTCAGAGCACTTTCCGGACGTAACCATAAGGTCATAACTGCAATCACTATCAGAGACAATGAAAAATGCCGTACCTCTTCAGATACGGCAGTAGTTCATTTCAAATCTCTGACTGACAGTGAAATAGAGTATTATGTGGATGTTTACAAGCCTTTCGATAAAGCGGGTGCCTATGGAATCCAGGAATGGATCGGATATGTCGGCATCGATCGCATTGAAGGTTCATATTTTACCATCATGGGACTTCCTGTCCACTTGGTCTACAGCGAATTAAAGTATTTTCTTGACTAATCCGAACATCTTGTAAGGCATATACCTGAAAGGAAGGTCTATCCACGTTCCGGTAGCAATTATCGAGCGTGTATGACTGAATGCATCGAAGCTGTCCTTGTCGTGGTAGCGGCCCATTCCGGCGTTTCCTACTCCGCCGAAAGGTACGTTCTCATTTGCTATGTGCATGATCACATCGTTGATGCATCCGCCTCCAGATGATGTCCTGCGTATTATTTCCCATCCGTCGCTTTCCTTGCCGAAGTAGTAGAAAGCCAATGGCTTTTCTCTTGAAGTGACGAATTCTATGACTCTTTCCTTGAAATTGTCTTCAAATGTGACGATAGGGAAGACCGGTCCGAAAATCTCCTCGGTCATGAGAGGGGAGTCGAGCGGAACATTCTCAATAAGAGTAGGTTCGATGAAGCGTGTGGCTGCATCTGTACGACCCCCATATATAATATTTCCGTCCTTGAAATAACCGGTCACTCTTTCAAAAGCCTTGTCGTTGACCATTCTCACATAATGTCTGTCTGCCTGAATGTCCTCACCGTGGAGATTTTTGATCTCTTCAGCAAATGCTTTGACGAATTCTTTCTGTATCTCCTTGTGTATCAATATATAATCAGGCGCGATGCAGGTCTGTCCGCTGTTAAGCGTCTTGCCCCATGCAATTCTCTTTGCGGCTGTCCTGATGTCTGCAGACTTGTCTATTATGCACGGACTTTTGCCTCCGAGCTCCAGAATGACCGGGGTCAGGTGTCTTGAGGCTGCCTCCATTACTTTCTTGCCAAGTGACGGACTTCCTGTGAAGAAGATCAGGTCCCAGCGCTGTTCAAGCAAGGCTGTGTTTACCGTACGGTTTCCCTGTACTACGGAAATGTATCTTTCGTCAAACGCCTCTGAAATCATTTCTTCTATGGTCTTCGACACGTTCGGCACGTAGGGAGATGGTTTCAGCACGGCTGTGCATCCTGCGGAAATTGCTCCCACAAGCGGATTCAGAAGCAGCTGTACGGGGTAGTTCCACGGAGAGATGATCAAGCTGTTGCCCAGGGGTTCCTTGACGATGTAGCTTCTTGACGGAAACAGTTTCAATGGAGAGTGTACCTTTTTGCGTCGAGCCCATCCGGAAACTTTGCGCAGGTGGGTCTTGATCTCTGTCTTGACAATGCTGATCTCGGTCAGATAGGCTTCTTCATATGATTTATGAAGGTCGGTCCACAAGGCTTCCGCTAATCTGTCTTCCCATTTTTCTATCGCGCTCAACAGATTAATCAGCATCTCTTTGCGAAATTTTATATCAAGTGTCGCTCCAGAAGCAAAAAACGTCTTTTGCGCTTCCCGGATCTTTATGATTCTTTCAGTAGATGTGTTTTCCATAAATCTCAAATAATCACAAATTTAATCAAAAATCATTCACGATGCTTTCGATTCATTTGAAATGTGATGTTTTCTGCCTGTGAAGTTGTCCATTGCATGGTAGATTCCGAAAACTTCTCCGAAGAACCAGTCAAAGACCTTCACCGGAAGTATTGCCTGCCAGAATCTGATGAAATGAAATCCGAATGGAATTCCGCAGAATGACTTGTTGCGTTCGATGCCTCTGATTACTCTTTTGGCAACGTATTCGGGTCTCAGGATAGGGATGATCGGGGATTTTACGCCTTCAAACATTCCGGTCTTGATGAAATATGGCGCTACGGTAGTCACATGGACGTCACTTCTGCGGTCCTGAAGTTCGATTCTTATGGAGTCTGACCAGCCTGTCGCACCCCATTTGCTTGCGGAGTATACTGACATTTTAGGATTTGAGAGCATTCCTCCTGCTGATGTAATGTTGCATATGTGTCCTCTGTTGCGTTTGAGCATGTCAGGAAGTGCTTCGCGTGCAACGAGCATCGGCGCAACCGTGTTGATGTTTATGGTTCGGATTATCTCGTCCGTCTCCACCTGATCGAAGGTCTTGTTGCTTGTGATGATTCCGGCACAGTTGATGAGAATGTCGATGTTGACGCAGTCAGAAATAGTCTTGCGGTAGGCAAGGGCAACCATTTCCGGTTTGGATACATCCACAGCATAGCCCTTTACTTTGCCAAGTGAGGCAAGTTCCCTGCGCACAGCCTCGATGTTTGTGATGTTGATGTCCCAGATTATAAATGTCTTGGCTCCCTTTTCAAGAGCCATTCTTCCCATTATCTTTCCGATTCCCGAAGCTCCTCCGGTAATCAGTACGTTTGCATTTTCAAATTTCATAACCACTGAATTTCCGGCAAAAGTATAACAATAAAAATACCGTCTGCTATCACCGGACGGCAATGTCGTGAAACTTGCGGATCGTTTGTGAATTCGACTGAAATGGGGCGAAATTTTCCTGATGTGTGGCGAAATGCAGGTGAAAATCTGACCTGATCGAAGCTACCGTTTTGTAAGTTCGTAGACATTATTTAATTTTGTTAGGATTAACTGTGTCCGTAATGTCAGATAAGATCAAAATATTTGTCAGGCTTATATTCTTATTCATGCTCATGGTGTTGTCTGTCTCGACAGGGCATGCTCAAGCTGACGTCCGTGAAGGCGATGAAGCCATCAGTACAGTAGTTCAGTCGGGACATGATATTAAATATCTTGATGTCAGTGCGGATAAGAAATATCTCTTGACCTCAGATGGTCGTTATACCATTGCTTTATGGGATTTTGAAAAACGTCGTGTCATCAAGATGCTCTCAATCCCACATCGCAGAGTGTTCTTTCATCCTCTCGGTCCTTCCTGGATCATGGTAAAGCCGGTCGAAGATATTTATGGCAATGATATTTACACCTACAATATATTCACCGGGAAGCGTTTGGGTGTAAGAAGACTTGACGAATTCCAGCAGAATGGCAGGTGGATGAATGAATTTATCTTTGAGAAGAAAGGAAGTGTCATTGAGCTCAAATCCAGAAGAACCGGGCAGATGGCAGGACAATTCGATGGAGGATATGGTTTCACAACAGGTCCTGTTGCTCTGAACAGTACGGACAGTCTCTTGCTGCAGGCCGGATTGCGACCTTTGGTCTGGGATCTGAAAAATGCGAAGATCATCAGTCAGATTCCGTATCTGGATTATCTGAAAAATGATCCGGAACTTCATTTCAAGGATGATTTCACAGTTCCTCTGCATGTCACAGATTCTTCACGGATCAAATCAGGCAGATATGATTATGGATGGAAAAATTATACATCCGGCTCTTTTGTAAACGGAAATGAAGTCCTGCTTGGCGGCTATAATTCTGATATAACCAGATGGGGACCGGATGGTAAGCTTCTGGAGCGCATACCTACTCATGGCTCTCCTGTGTATACTTTTATTGATAATGGCAAGTATAGGATTGCCGCTACCTATAGGGGACTTGATATGGGAAAGCTCTCGGACGGACAGTTGACCGAGTGTCAGGGTTTCAATGCTCCTTCACATTATAAGTTGCTCTATAATCTGTCTCCCGTCATAGGAGAAGAATATTTCATTACCGGAGGAGATGATGGAAATCTTCTTCTCGGACGCTTTGGAGAACCTGACTTCAGAAAGAAACTTATCCATTTTTCTTCTCCACTGTTGTCATTTGATATTGATCGTTCAGAAAAGACAGTTTTGGTCAGTGGAGAATCAGGATTGTTGCGTGAGGTGCCTATAGATGCCCCACAATCTTATTTCGCATATGACACTGCTGTCTTTAAGGAATCGAAGGTTGACTGTGCCGCCTATATTGATGACGACTGGTTCGCGGCAGGATGTAATGATGGTGTCATAGGTTTCTGGAAACGTGGAATAAAAGAACCGCAACAGACTGTTTATGCCCACAAGGATGAAATCATAGATTTGAAGATGAGCCACAATAAAAGGTGGCTTATAAGCGCTGACTCCAATGGTATGATGCGTATATGGGACGCTGCGAGTCGTGTTCCTCTGATGGATATTCATCATTTAGGGCTGGCGGATGATTATATCTTCATTACCCCAGACAACTATTATAAAGCCTCCAAGAACGCTTTTGATCAGATACACTTTGTCAAAGGGATGAAGGTTCTGAGCTTTGAACAGTTTGATCTGATTTTCAACAGGCCTGATATCGTACTCCAGCGTTTGGGACAATCCGTAGAGCAGACGCGGCCTTATTATCTTGCATGGCAAAAGCGTCTCCGCAGGATGGGATATACAGAGGATATGCTTTCAGGGGAGATCAATGCGCCGGAAATATCCGTGTCCGATAAGATGAACATTCCTGCATCCACACAGGAGAAGAATCTGACGCTTACGCTTCACGCCACCGATCAAAAGTACGCTTTGTCAAGGATATTCGTTTCATTGAATGGTGTGCCGCTATATGGAAAGCGAGGAATGGATATTTCAGGCAGACATTCTACTGTATATGATGGAAAAGTATCATTAGAATTGTGCAGTGGCAATAACAGAATCGATATATCATGTATGAACGAAAAGGGTGTCGAGTCATATCGTGAACAGATAGATGTGTTCTGTGAGGCTGACTCTTCTAAACCGAGCTTGTTCATTGCTTCAATAGGTGTGTCGAAATATGCTCAGACAGGGTTTGATCTTAATTTTGCGTCAAAAGATGCAGAAGATTTTGTCGATATGATGAATTCTGTTGCAAAAGATCGTTTTGCCGATATAAAATCAATGCTTCTTACAGATGAGGATTTCTCGCAATCTTCTGTGGATGCTATCAAGACGTTCCTGGGAAATGCCGGCAGGGATGATGTTGTAATGCTTTTCTATGCAGGTCATGGAGTTCTTGACCAGAATATGGATTATTATTTAAGTACACATTCGATGGATTTCAACAATCCTAAGGCATCTGGTGTCGATTATTATGATTTTGAAGCCATAATGGAATCGACAGAAAGCGTGCATAGATTCTGCTTTGTTGATGCCTGCCATTCTGGTGAGGTCGATAAAGAGGATTATGTTGCAGACAAGATTCAGATGCAGCCTGCAGGTAAACTTGTTTTCAGAAATGCCGGCTCGGGAGTCCGTTTGAATGATGGTAAAGGAGTTGAATTTGTACAGACGCTTTTCAATGAACTCTTTGTGGATGTCAGGTGGGGTGTAGGTGCGACAATTCTATCAAGTGCAGGTGCAATGGAAGTTGCTCTGGAAGGACAGGAGTGGGAGAATGGACTGTTTACGTGGTGTATCAAAGAAGGCATTCTGAATCATTCGGCTGACTTGGATAAGGATGGTAGAATACATACCAGCGAGCTGATAGATTTTGTCAGCAATGAAGTAAGGCAACTCTCTGGAGGTGTTCAGATCCCGTCAGTCAGACAGGGAAACAGACATCAGGATTATATAATTGTTGAATGAATAATATGAAAACAAGATTGATCATATTGCTGTTCTGCCTGTATGTGTGCTGCCCGGGCATTTTGAATGCACAGACATATCAGGAGTTGTGGGAGACTAACATGCTTGAGTATTGTCGATATGCTGAACGTGGGAAGCCGGAAAAGGGAATGATGAATTTAGCGACAGCATCTGAATGTGCCAGGAAATCAAAAATGCATAAAGAAGTCAAGATTCTTACCTGGTATCTGTATTTGAGTGAACTTGTCGCCCATGATCCGCAGAATGAGGCTATCTCCGAATATAGCCGTCTGATAACCGTTTATGCTCCGAAATTAAAGGATAAGCCTTCTTCTTATGGAATTGAGCTGATCACTGCTAATGCATATATCCTCAGAGTTCCATATGTGAAGCCGGTTTGGCGTCCTGTCATGTATGCAATAGCGATGAAGTATCTTGAGCGTCTGGATTCAATGCCGGCAGTCGCTGAGGAAGATTACAGGGTCTTTTACGATATGTCCGGACTTTCTGTGTCTGTCAACGAAAGGAAGAACATGATTTCCTATATTGAGGAACAGATAAGGAACTTTTCGGGAGAAGAATGGTATAATGCTGCTGTTCAGGCTCATGATAATAACGATGATGACGGCAAATATGGCATTGCATCCTTGTACTGTCTGGATAAAGGCAAGGAAAAGAATTATCCTGATGCATGGGCCCTTTCCGGATTCGTTCATGAAAAGGGAACTTTGCTCAAAAAGGATATGCAGATTGCTGCAGATTATTATCGGACAGCCGCACAAAAGGGTAGCGTCTGGGGAAAGATTGCTTATGCCGGTATGCTGATTGATGGAAGCTGCATTGCAAAAGATTATGCTCAAGCAAGAGATCTGCTTCTTTCAGTCAATGAAAATTCAGAATTTATGAAACGCGGAGGCGGATATCAGCTTGCCAGACTTTATGAGAACGGCTGGGATGTCGGGAAAGATTTGGAAACAGCTCTTGTGTATTATATGGAATGTTATGAAAAATGTATATGGAAGAGTGTCAGGAATCTTTGTGCTGATGGTTCGAAAAGGATAGAAAATATGATGATCGTGCATGCTCTGGATGCTGAGGTTGCCGACAGAGATCCCTACAATATGGATATTAATGAACTTTCTGCAATTGCAAGACGTTATTATACTGCTGAATCGTATGAAAGAGCCTATCATTTCATGAAGATTGCAGCAGAAAGAGGTGATTCATATTGTGCCTGCCGATTAGGAGTCAAATTATTCACTGATTCGCATAGGACTGACCCTGAACTTCTTCAAGAAGCATTAAGATATTTTGAGATGGGATCTCATGGCAATTATGCTCCTTGCTGTCACAATGCGGCAATCATGTACCTCTATGGATATGGTGTCAGCCCGGATCATGACAAAAGTTATGAATATTTTGAACAGTTTGTCGGTAAGATTACATCAGAGGGATATGATGAATATGTACAAAGTGATTATCTCTCTACCATAAGCGGCACCAAATATAAAGCTGACGCTATCAAGCGTGGCGTGCCTCTTAAGAAGGCAATGGAAATGTTCAATGATGCGTCTTCGCTTTATGAATGGGCTGTGTACAGAGAACGGGACAGCAGGCCTGAAGTCGTCATTTATTTTTACTCCCGAGCGATGCTGTATGGACATCCGAAAGCTGAATCCATGCTGAATAAGTATATAGAAAGAATATCAGACAGTAAGGAGCAATGAGTCGTTTTTATAATTTAATATCAAGGTCCCGATATGTTCTTTTGGCTGCAGCATACGCACTGTTGGTGCTGCTGATGTGCTATATGTTGGGAAACACCACCTTCTCGCTAGGTGAGGATAAGGTGATCGCACAAAGGCTACATGCTATGAAGAGTGTTCTTACAAAATCTGAAGCTTTTACCTACTATAACCTTTTTCCTGTGAATGTCGCTTATGACAGGGAACTTGTAGATTGGGAAGACGAGTATGGGATACCTGTCGGTAAGATGCCAGTTACCGACAGGGCTTCGTTGTTAAGATTTCTGCAGATTGCCAAAGAGACAGATTACAGATATATAATGCTTGATGTCTTTTTTGAGGAAGGAATAACCACTCCTGTTGACTCGGCTCTGTTCTCTCTTATTGCAGATATGGATAATATTGTAATTCCTGCACATCGGGACACCAAGGTAGCAGATGAGATTCTCCATTCCAGACAGGCTTTTGCGGATTATAGTACATCCATCTTTGACGGTGACTTTGGTAAGTACAGGTACATTTATGATGATTCGTGCTCCATGGCCTGGAAAATGTATGCTGACCTTACGGGCGCAGAATTTACTCAGTGGGGACCTTTCGCGTTCTGCAATGGCAGATTATGCAGGAAATGTCTTTTCCCGGATTTCAGGGTCAATCCTGCCGGAAATGCCTACACGTCAGGCGGAGATAAGGTTTATTACAATCTTGGCGCGGACTTGCTGGAAAGTACTGAGGACATAGATTTTTCTGTGTTGCTTAAAGATAAATGTATTCTGATAGGTGACTTTACTGAAAGCGACATGCACAATACATATGTCGGTGATATGTCGGGTGCATACATTAATTATAATGCTTTCCTTTCATTGAAAAGCGGGAAGCATTATGTCTCTTTCTGGCCTATGTTCCTGCTATATCTCATTTACTTCATGATATCTTACATCCTGATAAAGCATACATCCGTATTTCAATTAATCCCTTTCTTGCGTAAAGTTAAGTCACCGGTATGGAGATTCATCTTTTCATGGTTCGGTTTTTCCATCGTTCTTTCAATATTCTCAACGGCAGTGTATCTGATCGAGGGAAATATATATGATATATTGGCGGTCTCTTGCTGTTTCTCTATCTTGAGCACATGCCTGGAGTTCTATCAAACATTAAAATCCAAATCACTATGAAGCGAAGAATCCTGTTTTTGATATTAGTCTGCACCAGCACATTCGCAATAAATATTGCTGCGCAGGATCGTTATAAGATACTTTTTCTAAATATCTCTCCAGTTGAAATCGGTGGGAAGAAGTGTCAGGTTTCCGATACGTTCAATACTGACGAAGTAATCGAGTGGACAGATGAAAGGCAGGTGATGAAGGTCTTATCTCTGAAATCTCAGAAACAAAGTGTCATTGCGGCCAGGGAATTTGCCCAAGGAAGATATAAGACGCTTTCTTCTTATTTTCAGCAACCCAAAAGACTCTCTACAAGGGATGGAGCAGTCATGCCTTTGCCGCAACTCATGAATTATCTTGCGGATACATTCTATTTGATAGACAGCATTGAGGTAAAAACTTCATTGAAAACTGACGATAACCATTTCTTTTATGCTGCCTATCAATACAATGGAGAAATCATCAATAAAAAACTACCGACTGCCGGTAATGGTTTCGTCATAGATTATTCCATCTATACCATTGACGGGCAGTCGATATGTCCTTTTGAAACTATGCTTAGCCTCTATTATATGGATGCGGAAAAAGGAGAGAGACTCCTTCTGAGCGACAAGTTCCTGCTGGTTCCGGCTGTTTTATAAATGACTGTGTGTCAGAATTTACGTTTGTAGTCCTGCACATCCAGCTCCCATGTGCCCTGAAGCTTCATTACCATCTCGATAGTCTCTCTGACGCATCCCTTGCCTCCGGGTTTTGTGCTGACGTGGTCAGCTGCCTCGAGGACGTCGTCTACGGCATCGCTTGGTGCCACTCCGCAACCGCATACCGTCATGACAGGTATGTCAGGGAGGTCATCTCCGAAGTACATGACCTCTTCCGGACCCAGGTCGTGCTTTCTGCAGAAATCCTCGAAGTCCTCGATCTTGTCTCTTGATCCAAGGTAGACATCTTCTGCTTTCATTCCACACTGCTGGACTCTTTTTCTGATGCTTTCAGAACGTCCTCCGCTGATCACGCCGAGTCTATATCCGTGCATATATGCCATTCTGAGTGCAAATCCGTCCTTTGAGTCGAATGTCCTCAAGAGTTCGCCGTCCAGGTTTGCAAAAATGCCACCGTCAGTAAGCACTCCGTCCACATCAAAGACGAATGCCTTAATACCTTTAAGAATGTTTTCCATTTGCGGTATGCTTATGATTTAGCTCCTGAACCGAATCCACCCATAGGGAAAGTCGCTTTGGGTTCGCCAGCCAGCTGAATCGGGCCGTTCTGGCTCTCGTATTTGTTGATATTGTCCTGAAGTGCAAGAAAAAGCCTTTTGGCGTGCTCGGGAGTCATTATTATTCTGTTGCTCACTTCCGGTTTCGGCAGGCCGGGAAGCATTGTTGCGAAGTCAATGATGAACTCGCTGTGTGAATGTGTGATGATAGCAAGGTTTGAATATGCCCCTTTTGCAATTTCCTGTTTCAGTTCAATGCTGAATTCCTTTTCGTTTGCCATAATATGTGGGTTTATAATTATTATCAGTGCAATGCAAAGTTAGTGAAAATTTTGCTATCTTTGTACGATTTTGTGTCCCGGTGTCGGGGTGCTAATGTAAAATGCTGATAATTAAAGATTTATATATATGAAAATGGAACTTCCAGCAAAGTATGATCCTGCCTTGACGGAGGATAAATGGTATGCCTATTGGCTTGAAAACAAGTTTTTTCATTCGGAGCCGGATGAGAGAGAACCTTATACGATTGTGATTCCGCCACCTAATGTGACAGGTATCCTTCATATGGGACATGTTCTCAACAACACTCTCAATGACGTGCTTGTCCGAAAGGCGAGAATGGACGGTAAGAATGCCTGCTGGGTGCCTGGTACAGACCATGCATCGATTGCAACTGAAAACAAGGTTGTGCAGAAACTTGCTGCAGAAGGAATCAAGAAGGAGGACCTTACCCGTGAGGAGTTCCTTAAGCATGCTTGGGAGTGGAAGGAGAAGCATGGCGGCATCATCCTCAGCCAGCTTCGCAAGCTCGGTGCTTCATGTGATTGGGACAGGACAAAG
>JAEIGA010008870.1_pt1 | contig 15213 bp, 14 predicted proteins | sample 9270691 | NCBI WGS metagenome assembly JAEIGA01 (sample SAMN17057246, study PRJNA624740) | gut metagenome | biome: biome; isolation source: fecal sample | host: Bos grunniens | place: China: Xizang | collected 2019
GAAACGGAGCAGTGTTCCATCGGCATTAAAAACACCGGCAAAGGTATATTTAACATCGGTGTTCCATGCTGTATATTCGGGATACTCTACGCGCGCACTATAGACAACATCTAACACATCACTTTTTTTGAAACGATAATTGGTAGTGAAAGAGAGATACTTCCTGTATATCTTTTTATTGTTGGGATTTACCACATGTCTTGTGATTTCGCCCTCAATCCTTTCGATACGGTTCTTTGCATCGTAAACAAAATTGTAACACCATTCATACTCACGGCCTTTGTTGTCGATTGTATCCATTTTCACGCATTTAACCATTCTGTAGCTGTTGGCATCAAGCGCTTCGTATGCCGAAACAGCGGTATCGGCATTGTACTCATCATCACTGCCACATGCGACACATGTTAGTACAGAGATAGCTAAAAATATTGTTATGAATCGGTTCATTTTGTCAGTAATATACTATAAACATTATCGAATGCGCGAATATAAGCCAAAAAGAATGAAAGCGCCAAAATATATAGGACAAAAAAGGAGATTCAACCACTTTGGCACACTATTTGTTATTTATCTTACAGATAAAAAAGATACAATTATGGCATTCATCGATTACTACAAGGTGCTGGGTGTCGATTCCAAAGCATCACAAGCCGACATACGCAAGGCCTACCGCAAACTGGCCAAGAAGTATCACCCCGATGTCAACAGCAGCGACCCCAATGCAAAACAACGGTTTCAGGAGATAAACGAAGCCAACGAGGTGCTGAGCGACCCCGAAAAGCGCAAGAAATATGACGAGTACGGCGAAAACTGGCGACATGCCGATGAATTTGAGGCACAACGCAGACAATATAGCGGTGGCGAGTTCGGAGGATTCGATTTCGGTGGGTTCGGAGGGTTCGGAGACTTCAGCCGCAGCGCAGGCAACACCGGAGGATTCAGTGACTTCTTTGAGAATCTTTTCGGTGGAGGAAGAGGATTCTCGGGATTCAAAGGAAATAGTGCTGCAGCAGGACAGGACATGCAGACCGAAATGTCGCTTTCACTGCGCGAAGCTGCGCACACGCACAAGCGCGTAGTCAACATCAACGGCAACAGCATACGCCTAACAATCCCTGCCGGCATTGCAAACGGGCAGAAAATCCGCCTAAAAGGACAAGGTGCAGCATCGGTACAAGGCGGCGAACGTGGCGACCTTTACATAACATTCAACATAGAACCCGACCCCCAATTCACGCGTGAGGGAGATAATCTTTACACATCGGTAACCGTAGACCTGTATACTCTTATGCTGGGCGGAGATATAATGGTACCCACACTCGACAACACTGTACGCATGCACATCAAAGAGGGAACACAGCCCGGCAACAAGCTGCGCTTACGTGGAAAGGGATTCCCTGTATACAAGAAAGAGAATGAATGCGGTGACCTTATTGTGACATTGAAATTGCAACTTCCCACGCTCAATGAGCAACAGAAAGAACTTCTTACAAGAATGCGCGAAAGCGAGTAAGTTCATTGATATATTCAAAAGGCCCGGGAAATTTCCCGGGCCTTTTGAATATATCAATTATAGAGCATTATATATCCGTTAAGATAGGTGGCAAAGATAAGCCACGCTATATACGGGATAAAGAGCCAAGCCGACGGTTTGTATACGACAAACGCACCTACCGTATAAAGCAATGCAAACATATCGAGCAGTATAATATCCATAAAACCTAAAAGCGGACTTCTCAAATAGAAGAAAAAGAAGGTCCACATTATATTAAGAATGAACTGTATCACGAAAAGTACATACAGAACCATTGCATAGAGTGAGCGTATGCCGGCCAACAGACCTACGGATATTCCCATGAGCGTATACAGCAATGTCCAAGCCACAGGAAAGAGCCACCCGGGAGGCGACAAAGGCGAATGCGCTAAAAGCGGATACCACTCCTCTATGGAATTGCCCTGCATAAGACTCGACAAATATCCCATAATGAGACACACTGCCACCCACAGTATAACAGAAACAGTTCTATTCATCTTAGTTCGTTTTTTGTAAGAACAAGCAAAGAGGATTTTTTGTTTGCAAACAACATGATTCCGTATACAAAACAAAACGTGAGTGTCTTATGACACTCACGTCCAATATCTTACAAGCTACTACTGCCAAAGTATTATCCACCCGTTATACGTCACTATCGCAAACAGCACTACGCAGTACATGACTTTGAGCCCCGTTGTGAGCATAAAGGCAAGAAACGACATAAAGGCAATACCAAAAGCCTTTTCAATTTTAGTACCGGCATACAATTCACCTATTAGCGCACCCATAAAAGGAGCTATTATAATACCCAAAGGCCCCATGAAAAGTCCGACAAACATACCTATTCCTGCACCCCAAAGTCCATATTTTGAGCCACCTCGCTTATTTGTGAGCCATATTGGAGCGACATAGTCGAGTATTGTAATTATTACGGCAAAAACTGCAGCAACCATTACCTGCGCAGTAGTCATATCATAGCCGTCACATACAAGGATCAACAGCATGGCTACAAAACTAAGAGGCGGACCGGGAAGCGCAGGAATAATTGCACCCAACACTCCTACAATAGAGAGTATGAATGCCAATATTACAATTATAATATCCATAATAATCCCGATTTATCTTTTGCTCTTATTTTTAAGTACCTCATTAATTTGCGAATTCGAGTGATATGGGACTTTACCCGACGGCACATATCGGCTCGATGATGAGAGATGAGTATCCTGATCGTCAAAGAAGATGTGCGCACCGAATGCCTTAAGCACCTCGTCCTTGGGCAAACCACCCAAGAAGTAAGCCTCATCGACATATACACCCCATTTGCGCAGAGTCTTTATGACTCTGAAATGCGAAGGCAGGCTACGGGCTGTAACAATTGCCAGACGCAGGGGAGAGAGCTCGATTGATGTAGGCAATGACTCTTGTATCTGCGACAGCTTTATAAGCAGATTGGCAAACGGGCCGGCCTTCAAAGGCTCATCAGCATGCTCCTTTTCATATTGGTAGAAAGCATCTATGCCCTCCGATTTATATCTGCACTCAGACTCGTCAGAGAATATGACCGCATCGGCATCAAAAGCGATTTTCACCTTGCTGTCCTCGGGATTGAACTCGGTTGGCGGTGCATAGATCTGGGCTGCCGCACATATACCCGAATCAATCACACGCTGAACATCATTCTCGTCCTTGGACAAGAAGAGGTCTATTGAGAACGCCTCGAGATATTTTGTAAGCGACTCGCCGCCCGAGAGAGCGACCCTTGTTATCTCAAGACCATACTTGTCGAGCGATTTCAGCATACGCATACCGGTCTCAGGGCTGTTGCGCGACATTACAACAACCTCTACAATAGGACGGTTAGCTTGCTTGTTCAGTTCGAGCAGACTCTTTACAAGATAAAAGGCTGTACCGCGTTCAAGTGGCACATCCTCGTGTTCCTCCTGATATTGTCTATATCTCTTTATACCGTCTTTCAGAAATATCTCGTTCTCTTTTTCCAAGTCGAAAAGTGCACGCGACGATACACCTATAACCAATCTACCTGTCAAGTCTTCCATATATCCATTATTTGCTTTTGCGAATATATATATTATCCGGCAATAATTATAAGATTAGAAATAAATATCCATTATACTGCAACAACGGACAATTGCTTATGTGTTGCAGCATATCTCTTTATTACAACAAAATTACAGATATGACTGGGATATCATACCTGTAATTTCTATTTAATGTCAATTATAGTCAACCTCTCAAACGGAAGCCCGATGCCTTAGCCAATATTGCAGCCTCGGTGCGGCGCGCCGACATGAATGCAAGCACATTAAGCACAAGAGCAATAAAGGGAAAGAGCAACGCTGTCTGAAGATACACACTTGTGCCCTCCATGAGCAACAGTGATATCACAAGCAACAGCAGATAATAACCTGTCAACAACAACACAGCCAGAATTGATACCCTTTTTTGCAATTCAAAGTTCTGGAACGATGCAATGAAAAGTGCAAACAATTCAACCAATGCTGTAAATGAGAGCACTATGCCTAATGCACACACTACATAACTTGCTGTTGAATCGGGCTTGTTTATAGAGAAATTATCCAATACTGATGTGGCTCCGTTTGGCTCGATAAATTGTGCAACAGGCATAAACAGCGCTGCAATAAGCAGAGCCAGAGAGACTACATACAGTATCTGATATGAACGGAATTTCATAATATCTCTATATTGCTGTGATTACTCCTCTTCGCTGCTCTCTTTAGAAGGATCGCGGAAATAGACCTTGCCATCAATGAACTCCTGTGCCGCAATAAGTGTGGGCTTGGGAAGTCTCTCATAGTAGCGTGAGATCTCTATCTGCTCGTGATTCTCGAACTGCTCTTCGAGGTTGTCGGTTGTCGATGAGAACTCATTGAGTTTCTTCAGCAACTCATCTTTCATCTCGGCTGCTATCTGATTAGAACGCTTGCCTATGATTGATACTGACTCGTACACATTACCTGTTTCATTTACAAAATCGGCCATGTTACGAGTAACTGTTGTTGTAGGGGCATTTGTCTTTTTGTAGTCCATCTTATTATATTTGATTATGTTATTTCTGAATTATTCGTTTACTACCTTCAACGACTCTTTATAATATTCCTCGGCCTCGGCAATATGCTTGCTCTCGGGGAACTCGTTCTTGAAAGCATAATATTCGTCTATGGCATCGCGGTAACGCTCAACTTTCTTATCCTCGACACTGTGATATGCCATCTTATACTTTGCACGGAGTACAAGAATAGACAAGTCCTCGCGGAATTTTGTATAGGGATAATCCTTCAGAGCATTCTGTGCTGTTATGATACACGCCAGATAGTTGTTACCCATGTAGGCCATGTAATCGCCAAGTTCATAATAGAGACGCGCCGAGAGAAGATCTTTCTCGACAAGCACATCCTGCATTTCGAACATCAGATCCTGCGCCTCGTCACGGTATACGCTGGTGGGGAAATATTCAAGGAAGAGTTGCATCTCCTGTATTGCAACGTAAGTATCGGACTGGTCGAGCTCGGGCTCAGCAATATTCATATAGAGAGACTTGCCCGAGTAGAAACGTGCCAGTTCAGTATATGTACCACGAGGATAGCTTGTATAGAACATCTTGAAATATTGCGCTGCGGTGTGGTAGTCTTCCGACTCATAATAGCACATTCCAAGCATAAACAACGACTCTTCGGCCTGAGCGCTGCCTTTAAACAGTCTTATAAGGCTCTCGAGCAAAGGTGCTGCCTTAGAGTATTCGCCACGCATATAATACTCCTTTGCAGCCTCGTACCTATACTCTATACTTGTTGTAGGCTTTATTATCTTATTGTATTGCGAACATGATGTAAGCAATATAAGAGACAACGACAATATGTAGAATATATTTTTCATACTTTATTTTAAACTACCCACCTGATATTTATGTATACAGATAAGCATTATAACAAAAATTGCTTGCAAAGTTACTGCTTTTTACTTAAAAACGCAACTGTTAAACTATTATTGTTACCACTTTAATTACTAAAAAATAATTAAAAAGAGTTATTGCATACTATGGCAGGGACAAACTTTTACCATACCTGTTTTGTTCTTTGATAAAACGGAAGTTGCCACAGGCTAATCCGAGTAGATAAAATCACTTAACTATCACAATTATGGAAAAAGTTAGAATAACTGAGTTTGCCGACCCTGTATGCACATGGTGCTGGGGCGCTTCGGCTATATTGCGTGCGATTGAATACAGATACGACGGACAGATAGAGATTGATTACTCTATGTCTGTAATGATTGATGATATCAGGACATTCAGCGACAGGCGTCTGCAAATTGGAGGTAACGACATTGAGATGTCGAACCGTAAAATCCTTTCCCACTGGCTCGACGCATCAACGCTGCATGGCATGCCGGTAGAAGAGCACGGTTTTCATCTGTTCGACAATGAACATCGCTCTACAATGCCTCAATGCAGAGCCTACATAACGGCAAAGATGTATGACACAAAACATCCAAGCAACAGAAAAGGCGCCAAACATTACTTCAGACATATTCAGGAGAGCACTGCATGCAATGCCATGAAGACAGGAAACAACGATGTCCTTGCCGACATTGCAGCCACCGTCGGATACGAACCTGCAAAGTTCAAGGTCATGATGCGCAGTGAAGATGTTGCACGTCAACTCGAAAAGGAACGCGCATCAGCCATACGTTATGATATAAAATCGACACCAACGTTCATAATAAGTTTCAAAGAAAATGAAAGGAAAGCCGAGGGCTACACCACTTGCGAGAAACTGGAGAATATCATAACAGAAATAACTGATGGCAAGGTTACTCCTCGTCGCATTGAACGCCTTGTTCCCACTCAAGAGAATATCCTCAAGTTTATAGAGTGCCATAAAGAGGTATATCCTGTAGAAATAGCTGCCACATTCGGACTTAAAAGAAAATATGGACATTCGTCACTCAACATCGAATCTTACGAGCTGTTACCCGACATAATTGAAGAGCTCATAAAGGAGAAAGAGATAACCATCACCCCAAAAGCCAACAGTTTTAAGATTATCTGCTGCAAGCATCGCAGCAGCACGCAGGAGAAAGAACACAATTACGCCGGTTATTTCTGATATAAATTATAAAACATAAACAGGGAGCGATATCATCGCTCCCTGTTTATACAATCCTATCATTTAACCTTGATTTTCTTTATTCACATTAATTGTAAGTGTCTGATAGGGGAAGTTCAGTCCACGCTTAGGCAGCGTCTCGTAAATATTCTGATTCATCTTGAAATATACGCCCCAATAGTTCTCCTGACGTACCCACACGCGAACGACAATATCAATTGAACTTGCACTCAAAGATGAAAGGCCTATAAAATGTTCAGGCGATTTAAGTATTCTTTCATCTGCAGCTATAAGTTCCTCGATAACAGTTTTTGCCTTTTCATAGTCGTCGCCATACGAGATGCTGAAAGTAAAATCAACTCGACGGAGTTCCTCGCGAGAGTAGTTGTTTACAATACCTGTCGACATAGGACCGTTAGGAACAAGAATAATCTTGTTATCTCCAGTCTTGAGCATTGTATTGAAAATCTGTATCTCCTTTACGACACCCGACTGTCCTTGCGCCTCAATGAAGTCACCTACCTTATAAGGACGGAAAAGAAGTATCATAACACCGCCGGCAAAGTTCTGCAAAGTACCGCTCAATGCCATACCTATTGCAACACCGGCCGAGGCGAAGAGTGCTATGAATGAAGATGTATCGATACCAAAGATGCTTATACTCATTATTATAAGAACCATCAGCAGTACGACATCAATAAGGCTTACAAGGAAACCTCGTATAGATACATTGACATTCCTCTTCTCCATCAACAGTTTTGTAACGGAGATCAGACGTTTGGTAGCCCAGCGTCCTACAAACCACAGAAGAACGACTTTGAGAACTTTTGCACAGAATGTGAGACAATATTTTGTAATCACCTCTATTATCTCAGGGAAAGTAAGTCCCGAGAGCGCTGCAAAAGCATCTTGTACAGAAGGGACAGCAGTTGCTACTGTATCGGGGACCTCTGCCAATGCTGTTAAAAATGTAAATAAGATAATCATAATGGTTATATTATCAACTGTTGTTATCAAGAATCTGTCGGGCCGCATTCTTTGTATCGACCTTTTTAATCACACGCTCCACTATTCCGTCACTGCTTACAACAAAAGTTGTACGTATTATACCCATATAACTGCGGCCGGCCATTTTCTTTTGCCCCCACACGCCAAAAGACTCAATCAACGCACGGTCAGTATCCACTATCAACGGGAAGTTCAAACTCTGTTTCTCTTTAAAGCGTTTGTGTGACGCAGCACTGTCGGCGCTTACACCAACCACAGCATACCCTGCCGAAACAAGTTCATCCATGCCGTCACGCAAAGAGCAAGCTTCTGCTGTACATCCGGGTGTACTGTCTTTGGGATAAAAATATATCACAACTTTCTTATCACCGAACTGTGAGAGAAAAACCTTGTTACCCTCTTCGTCCACGCCCAGATAATCGGGCACTCTGTCTGTAATCTCCAACATAATCAATTCTTTATTCTTGCTTTTAATATACGTACATCATTTATGGGACGATTCAGGGAATCGCGCTCAACGTTCTGTATGCGCTCAACTACATCAAGTCCCGATGTAACCTCACCGAACACGGTATATTGTCCATCAAGATAGGGAGCACCGCCCTCCTTTAGATATGTATTCAACTGTTCATCGGTAAAGGTCATGCGATAGCCCGTGCGATATTCGGTCTTTTGCACCAACCGCTGCAGCTTGTTCAGGGTATATGTCTCGCCATATACTATATAGAACTGGGTTGCTGATGACATCTTTGCCGGATTGATATCGTCACCTTCGCGTGCTGCTGCAACTGCACCACGTTTATGGAACAACGACGGTTTAATCTCGGCATTCAGACGGTAATCGAGGTCACCATCGCCAAGCATAACACCCGGAGGTGCATATTTTGAATTGATGTCACCACCCTGTATCATAAAATCGGGGATAACACGGTGGAACAGCAATGAATCGTAGAACGACTGCTCGACGAGTGAAATGAAATTATCGCGATGATTGGGTGTCTCGTCATATAACATGAACTCTATAGTACCCATTGTGGTCTCCATTACAACCACAGTTCCGGTATCTTTCGGCGAGTCACAAGAGAGTAATAGCGAACACGCTACAACAAACATCCATAATGAATTCTTCATAATATCTGATTTTTATAAGACTACCTACTTCACGAGCAACTTGGTTCCATTAACCACATAAACGCCTTGCGGCAATTGGAATGTATGAATATCGTCTACAACAGCCTCAGCTACAATGCGCCCTGTCATATCAAAGACTTTCACATCCGACGATTTGGTTACAGCTACCGATATACCCTTCTCTACCGCAACGACATCCATGCTGTCTGCGCACTCTACAATCGCGACACCCACAGTACCATTGGTATTCTGCATACCCTCTTTCTGGTAAACGCGCACCCAGTCAAACAGTGTTTCGTATGTATGGGATACATCTGCAGGTGCTGCCCATGAGCCGTCGCCGACACTCTGGTTCAGTATCAGATGGAAGTGCTTGTCAAACGGCCACTGTCCCTTATCAAGATACGACTGGATAGTAGACTTTGCATATCGGCCCACCTCGTTGCCGTCAACATACCAGATAAGCAGGTTCTCGCTCCACTCGAGTCCATAGGTGTGATAACAGCTAAGGTCGAGTGATATATCGAAGCTCGATTTGGGATTATGCTTGTTTCCCAAGTCATATGTCCAGTTCGAATGGATTGTGTGCCATGTATGGTTCTGTGCATCAATAGCTTCCCAGATATCAATCTCACCGCAGTCGGGCCATCCTGCACTCTGTTCCTCGGGCATCATCCAGAAGGCCGGGAAGTTGCCTGAGTAGGGATTTGTCAGAATACGACACTCTACATATCCGTATGTAAAGCCAAAGCGGCCGTTGCTCTTTATTCCACCTGTTATCATAGGAACGTTATCAGTCGATGTATCGGGATTGGGAATTGCCCGTGCAACAAGGTTGCCATCTTTTATGTATACCACCTCTTTGCTATCGCTGAGCCAACGGTTCCAAGTTGAACTATAACGCTTGCAACGCATCCACTTTTCGTCTACAGGCTGCGAATAATCCTGAGCATTGAACTCGTCGCTGAACACCAAACGATACTCGGCATCGGCTGTCACCCTATACTCAGCTGTAATCTCTATGTCTCCGTTTACACTATCGGCAGGGATAGTAAATGACTCGTCCGAAGGAGTGTACTCGCTCCATTGGCAGTTGCCATTGATATATTGGGGACCATCGAAGTTATATCCATGCTTGACTTTTAACGTTGAAAGAACATAACCTTGTGCTACCGGCTTTGCAACCGCCTCAATGGGAGTATAAGGAGAGACTTTAAGAGGAAGCGCCCAACCATAGCCGTCGTATATGTTTCCGTTGACTGTATTCAGTGTCAACGAATAGTCGCCATTGCATACATTAAGTATGAAGTCGACCACCTGACCGCCGTTGGCTGTTATTCCGCTTGAGCCTGCCGATGACACATCGTTCTTATCGGCCTTAAGACGCACGCGATATTTTCCCGAAGAGAGCATCGGCGAGAGAGTAAAAGAGGGCAAGGATGATGAAGTCGCATCAACATGCTCACCCTTACTGTTCTTGCCATCATACCATGTATAAGATACAAGTTCGCTCGACATTGACTGATGGGCATTGTCGCCTGTTGCAACCGAGAACTTACCGTCATTATTATAATCTACATAAAGATAATAGTGCATGCCCTCGTTTTCGGCCGACACCTTGCAATTAATTGTTGCACCGGCTGTAGTACACACCTCGTTCTTTGTAAGATTATTATACAATTTTGAATTTTGTGGTATAGATATACTCTTTTTTGCTCCATCTGACGAAGTTACTTCAAAACTCTTTATTCTATATGAGCTGTTTGTAAGTTCTTCATTAGCATCAAATGAGAGGGAATAGTTGTCGTTTGAATCATCATCGGCCATCTTTACAAACTTTGCCTGAAGACGGACATCACCGTCGAGCATCGAAGCGGGAATTTCAAGTTTGTTATCTGCAATCTGATAACCGGGAATAATATCAAGACTATTTTGTGCCACGCCGCATTTATGGCTCTCGCCATCGAGATTATATCCATGCAGAATTTCAATTGCATCGCACATATAGCCATCGGCGGGTGTCACATTTATTGCCAAAGGCTTTCCAAAGGGATGCTTATAACCATTGATTGAAGTTCCATCAGCAAGTGAGAGCGTTCCATTATCGGATGCGCTTGCTGTAATGTATGAATATTCGCCATGGATATTAATGCGCACGTCGCATATTGCTCCACCGTTTTTAAGTATGCCGTTTCCATCTTCACGTCGGCCACCAGCATCGTTCGAAGCCCAATCCACCTTGTAGCGCATGCGATAGAATCCGTTAGGCAGATTGGCAGGTATTGTAAACGAAGGAGGATTAAGTGTATTGGGAGACGACAACGACTCGCCTTTGCTGTTATATCCTTTTCCAGAACCCTGCACCGGTTCTACATAAGAGAAAGCCATGACATCGCTTCCTTCAGGTATAGAACAGTCGCTATTAAGCGTTGTATTGAATGCACCATCCTGTCCTTGGTCGAGATATACATATCCGTGCATCCAACTGCCGCTGTAATTGAATGTCGCTGTAACTTTTTCACCGGCAGAAGCCGTAAAGACTGGGGAATCGACAAGTGAATAGACCTTCTGCGGAGATGGAATGGATATTGTTTGGGCAGCACCGTTGGCACCTGTCAACACAACACCGGTCAGACGGCGGTCGTTACGCGTATAATCCTGCGACTTGTCAAAGTTCGTAGGATAATAATCCGTTTCACTCTGCGCATCTACAACAGGTGAGAGCAACAGTAGCAAGAAGCCAATAAAACAGTTGATTGTTTTCATATTATCTATTTTTAGAATATTCGAAGAGACTCTTTTTCGAAACCTCAAAGGTAATAATTTATATTATTAGATACAAACTAATAACATCCAATTGTTATAATATCTTTACATTGCCATTTTAGGGATTTCATATATATTGTTATTTCATAAATATCCCTTATCTTAGTACGATTTTTCAAAGAGAAGAGACAGAAGATGAAATTCGAATTGGTATCCGATTACAAGCCAATGGGCGACCAGCCCGAGGCTATTGCACAACTGGTGGATGGGGTAAGGAACGGCACTCACGCGCAGACACTGCTCGGAGTAACCGGCTCGGGAAAGACATTTACCATGGCAAATGTAATTAAAGAAATAAACCGTCCCACACTCATACTAAGCCACAACAAGACCCTTGCAGCCCAACTCTACAACGAGTTCAAGGGATTCTTCCCAAACAACGCCGTTGAGTATTATGTTTCGTACTATGACTATTACCAGCCCGAGGCATATATTCCCTCGACCGACACATACATAGAGAAAGACCTTGCCATAAACGATGAAATCGACAAGTTACGTCTGTCGGCGACATCGGCACTGCTTTCGGGGCGCAAGGATGTCGTTGTAATATCCTCGGTTTCGTGCATATACGGCATGGGCAACCCTTCGGATTTCTATAACAATGTGATAGAGGTTAAGACTGGTATGTTGCTCGACCGCAATGTCTTCCTACGGCAATTGGTAGGCAGCCTGTATGTAAGGAACGACATCGAACTGAGCCGCGGTAATTTCCGCGTAAAGGGAGATACCGTAGAGGTTAGTCTCGCATACAGCGACCATGTGCTGCGCATAACATTCTGGGATGACGAGATTGATGGCATTGAGGAGATTGACCCTGCTACAGGCATCAGAATAACCGAATTCGAAGAGTATAAGATATACCCGGCAAATCTTTTCATGACGACAAAAGAGAGCACCATACGAGCAATAGCTGAAATTGAAAAGGACCTTGCCGAGCGAACCGATTACTTCAAGGAGATAGGCAAGCCCTTTGAAGCAAAGCGACTCTACGAGCGCGTTACATACGACATCGAGATGCTCAGAGAACTGGGCCACTGTTCGGGAATAGAGAACTACTCACGCTATTTCGATGGACGCGAGCCGGGTACCCGACCCTACTGTCTACTCGACTTTTTCCCAAAGGAGTTTTTGCTTATCATTGATGAGAGCCATGTGAGCGTACCGCAAATACATGCCATGTATGGTGGCGACCGCGCACGAAAGAGTAACCTTGTAGAGTTCGGTTTCCGACTTCCGGCAGCATTCGACAACCGCCCTTTAAAGTTCGAGGAATTCACCCAACTGACACATCAGGTCATATATGTAAGTGCCACACCTAACGACTACGAGCTATCAGAGAGCGAAGGAGTAATTGTGGAGCAGGTGATACGCCCTACCGGTTTATTGGACCCTGTGATTGAGGTAAGGCCATGCAAGAATCAGGTGGACGACCTTATGGAAGAGATACAGTTGCGTAGCGAGCGTAACGAAAGAGTACTTGTGACAACCCTTACAAAACGTATGGCCGAAGAGCTTACCGCATATCTGCAGAAGAACGGAGTCAGATGCAACTACATACACAGCGACATAGACACGCTCGACCGCATACAGATAATGACCGATCTCAGAGAAGGCATATATGATGTGCTGATAGGCGTAAACCTGCTGCGCGAAGGACTCGATTTGCCCGAAGTCTCTTTGGTCGCTGTATTGGATGCCGACAAGCCGGGATTCCTGCGCGATGAGCGCTCACTGACGCAGACTGCAGGAAGAGCCGCTCGCAACGTAAACGGACTTGTTATCTTCTATGCCGACACTATTACATCGGGAATGCAGAAGACTATTAACGAGACCAACAGACGACGCAAGAAACAGATGGCATACAACACTGCCAACGGCATAACTCCTACCCAAATCAAAAAGCAGATAAGCAATGTCCTTGCACAGGATAAGAGAGAGAACAGAAAACAGATGCTGTACACAACCGATAGCACCACACCTGCCATTGCATGCGACCCCGTTGTTGAGTATATGAGTTACGAACAACTCGAAAAGAGCATCGCACGCACCAAGCGATTGATGGAAGAGGCTGCCGAGAAGATGGACTTCATAGAGGCAGCACAGTACCGCGACGAAATGTTCAGGCTGCAAGAACTGCTTAAGAAGAAAAAGGATTGACGCTACAGCTCAGCTGTATAGCCCTGCATACACAGACCTTTAAAACACTCAACCCAGATGAAGTCACAAATATCCAATAAGGAAATCTGGAGTATTGCCCTACCTATTATGTTGGGAAATATGGCCCAGACGATTATTAATTTCACAGATACCGCATTCTTGGGGCACCTCGGTGTGATAGCTTTGGGAGCCTCAATGTTAGCCGGACTATTTTATTTTGTATTCACAACAATTGCAGCCGGCTTTGCTGTGGGAATTCAAATTATTGTGGCGCGTCGTTTTGGAGAAAAAAACCACGAAAGAATAGGAATAATCTTCGGGCATGGCTCTCTTTTTGTTTTGATATTGGGTGCGATTCTGTTTTCCGTATTATATTTCTTCTCAGACCATCTGCTGCTTTGGCTTATTGACTCGCAAAACATCTACGAGGCTTCATTGGATTATATAAAATACCGTCAGTTCGGAATAATTTTTGTCTGTTTCAATTTCTTATACCGGGCTTTATATGTGGGAATCTCTAATACAAAAGTCATCACATACTCCACCATAGTAATGGCCATCGTCAATATAATTCTGGATTATTGCCTGATATTCGGGAATTTGGGGTTACCGGCTATGGGCATAGGCGGTGCAGCAATAGCATCGCTCTGTGCAGAGGTCTCTGCATTTATTTTCTTTACATTATACAGCCATATCACATTAAGAAAGAGAGGATTCAACTTATTCAAAGTTCATAAATTGGAATCAGGACTAATGCGTAGGATATTGAAAATATCCACACCGACGATGATACAACGACTCTTCTCTTTCAGTGTATGGTTTATCTTTTTCGTACTTATAGAGAAGATGGGAGAGACTGCTACCGGAATATCGTCAATAACAAGAAGCATTTATATGATTCTAATCACACCCTGTTTTGCATTCTCGACAACCACAAATACGCTGGTAAGCAGAATAATAGGCGAAGGAGAGACCAATCAGGTTTTCTCGACAATAAGTAAAGTGCTTAAGAACTCTCTTTTATGTACAATACCTATTGTGGTATTTGTTGCAGCTTTCCCTACACAGATAGCCGGTATTTATACCGATGATATGGATTTTGCAAAACTGGTTGTTCCCTCTATTCTAATGATATGTAGCGGTACTATTTTCCAATGCATAGGTAATGCCTATTTCGAAGCGGTTTCCGGTACAGGAAACACTACAGCTGCGTTGTACCTCGAGGCCGTAATCCTTGTTATCTATATACTGTTCATAATGGCAATGACCCATCTTACCACAAGAGTAGAATGGGTCTGGTCTGCCGAAATTCTATACGGAGCATTGCTCGGAATAATTTGCTACCTTTACATGAAATTTGCAAAGTGGGACAAAAATTGTGTATAAAAACTGCCTGCTATAAAAAATTAA
>JAEIGA010008871.1_pt1 | contig 15212 bp, 8 predicted proteins | sample 9270691 | NCBI WGS metagenome assembly JAEIGA01 (sample SAMN17057246, study PRJNA624740) | gut metagenome | biome: biome; isolation source: fecal sample | host: Bos grunniens | place: China: Xizang | collected 2019
TCATATCTTGGGGTGTCGCAAGCATACCTTTCTCGCTTGCGTCAAAGCCTTTCGAAAGGAGAATAAAGACCATTTGGAAAATTGTCGGCAGATAGGTAAATGCTATTGATGAATTTGGCTAATCTGCTTAAAAATAATATGTCGAGAGTAATCCGTTTGTGTAGGATGTCTCTCGACTTTTTTTATTAGGCATCGATTTGTGTCTGCGTGCTTACTTGAAAATCCAATAGGAAAAAGCCACTAATATCAACCCTCCGACAACACTGATGCCGATATAATATATGAATCCTGTGATGTCGCCGCTCTGAAGCATTTGTATGCTTTCTTTGGCAAATGCAGAGAATGTGGTGAAACCTCCACACAGCCCTGTAGTAAGCAGTAATGACATTGAATTGGATGATGCTCCAAGGCGGTTGAAAATGCCCCAAAATATTCCTATGGCAAAACATCCGATAAGGTTGACTATTATCGTTTGCCAAGGAAATGCGGTGTGTAATGACGTTTTTATCAGTGTCGAAAGCCAATATCTCAATGCTCCGCCGATAAAGCTTCCTACGCCTACCAATAAGATTGATTTCAGCATCTTTGTTTAGTTATTTCAGCCTCTTGCCGTCGCAGAAAGCATTGCCTATACGTTTGCCAAGTTCGATATATCCTTTGTGGATCGGATCGTATGTGATAAGCTGCATTTTCTCGATGTCGGGCAGACCATCTTCTGACAGAAATCGTTCGTCGGCAACTATATTTATTATTTCTGCGATGATATAGTAGCCTTCGTCGCTTTCGTCAATCTTTTGTTTGATGCGACATTCCAATGTCATCGGGAAGTCCTTGAATATCGGTGCGTCAATGTTTTCGGAAGGGATTATTGTCCAACCTGTTCGACCGATTTTTTGTGAGTCTTGCTTAGCGCTGACGATGCCGACAAAATCAGATGCTATCATTGTATCGACTGTGGCAAAAGCGACAGTGAAATCGGGGCAACGGTTGAGGTTGTCGGTAGTGGCATGAGCGCCCATTGAAATGACAATTTCATTGGCATCCCACTGTCCTCCCCATGCTGCATTCATTGCATTGGCATTTTTGTAGTTGTCGTATGTGCCTATGATCAGCACCGGCTGAGGCAGCATCCATGACTTTGGTCCGAAATTTTTCATTGCTTATTATCTCTTTTTTTATTCTGCTATTAATAGCGATTATTGTTTGAACGTCGATTGCTGTTCGGGTCGAAAGGGTTTGAATTTACGTCGAAAGATTCTTCATCCTCCTCTTCTTCTTCGTTCTGCTGCTTCTTTTTGCCATGCTTGGATGCTTCCGGCTTGTTCTTTTTGAGAACTTCCGGCTTTTGTAAGTCGATGGCAGTCTCAAAGACGTTCCATGTTTGAGTTATCTCCCAATTCTTCTTGATGTTGATTTTCTTGGGGTAGTAGTATGCAAATTCCGGCTGACGTTTGGTGTCGTAATCGCCGGTGTCATATTTGCCGTTGCCGTTTGTGTCCTCGATAATTCGGGCATAATAGCTTCCCGGAGCCAAATATAGGAAATCGGCAACGCCGTTTACGACTTTCGCTGTTCGTATTGGAGAATCGCTTGCATTCAGAAATTCGACAAATGCCGGAATAGAGTCAGGCAATCCCTCGATAGTGAATGTGAAATTACTATATTCATCCTCTTTTTTTACTTGGAAAGTATGGTCTAACGGTTTGTTGTGATGCCCATATATTCCGACGATTGCAGCCGAATCCACGCTCAATTTGTATTCGCCTCCAAATTCCCAAGGATAATCTATTTTATACTTTATTACGGCAAGTGAATCGATTTTTTGTAATGTGAAATTCTTGTCGGCAGGTTTCCATAATGTGTCTGATTTGATTTCCAAATGAATTGCCGACTGATTGATATGTTCGATAGGCTCATCGAAAGTGAAGAAAAGAGGGTTGTAATATTCGATGTTTGTCGATGGCGGAGTGATGGCAAGATGACGTATTTCTACCTTTTTCAGGCTGTCAGCTTCTTCCGCCTTTTTCTTCTTTTTAGATTTTGTTTTGGCTTTTGGTGTTATAAATTTTATGGTGTCTGTGCCCCAAACGATGTTTTGAGCAGAGTCGGCACGTTGGTAGGTTGTTGCGACGACGAGAGTGTCTTGAGTGAGAATGTTTGGCTTTAGCCAATAAGTCAACGTGTCATTGAATCTGTTGCGCTCCAAAAGATACCAATCTTTCAAGTCCGGATTTGAAACGAGCCTCAATGTCGGGAGAGTGTCTGATTTTGCATTGAAAATCAGAGAAATGCGTGTTGAGTCGATACGCTCGTTTTTTACAAGGTATTGAGTCTTGTGCTCGATGTTGAACGAGCTTAGCAGGATGTCGTTGGGAAGGAATCGTGTACGCGCGCGCGTTACAATAGTATCTATCTTACTGTTTTTTATGTCGTAGAGAGTGTCGATGCTTGTCGTTTGTTCGCTATAAGGAGAAATGGTTGTTTCCAAAAAAGCAATGTCTTCGGCAGGGTTGTCCCAACGATAGTCGTTGTTGACATCGGCAAGCGCAAAGATTTTGTAATTTCCCGGTTTAAGGTTGCGAATAGTGAAGCGACCTCTGTCGTCGGTTTTTGCGACGCGCTCCAAGCGAGTTGTCTTAAACGCAGAATCGGCAAAGTTGCTATGAACGCCGACCAACATCCCTTGTTGTGGTTCAAGGTTGCGGGCAGCGAGCACCATGCCGGATATTTGGAGGGTGTCGATAGTTTCTCCTGTCGAGAACCAAAAAGCATAGTTCGGTATTTTGTTGCTTTCGTTATTGTCTTCGATTGCGTTGGAAAAATCGATTGTGTATGTAGTGTTCGATTGCAATGTGTCGTCAAATTGAACGATAACTTTTTTGCCTTGTGATGACACTTTAGGCACAACCTTGCTTGTCGGCGATGTCACAACTTTGGAGAAAGCGTCCTTAACATTGACGATTTCATCAAATTCTATTTCAATGCGTTTGGTGTTGATATTCGTCGCTCCAAGGGGTGGATTGCTTTGAACATAACGTGGGGGCTCTTCGTCACGAGGTCCCCCTGTCGGATTTCCGATGCTTGCACAAGAATAAAGGATGATGCAAACAATGACAGAAAATATGAATAATATTACTTTGTTCGGATTTTTCATTATAAATCAATTTGAGACTTCAAAAATAGAAATTTTCTTTGACATGACATCGCCTTTAGGGGAATATTCCGCCCTTAAACCATTTTTATTTGAGATTTTTAACGTTACTTCAAAAAAATGAGTTATATTTGCAAGCTGAAAAAGTACCGAGTAAAAATAATAACAAAAAAAACAAATAAAAATTAATTAACAAAATGCAAAACAAAGGGTTTATAAGCGTCATAGCAGTCCTTTTGATTTTGATTTGTGGCTTTTACATTTCGTTCTCATTTGTGACTCAGCACTATGCGGCGAAGGCTACAGAATATGCAAAATCAATGGCTAAGACAGATGACGTTACAAACGAAGTTTACAAACAATCTCTTAAGCAGTTTAACGACTCTCTTGACAAAGAGGATGTTTATCTTGGTTACACTTACAACCAAGTGCGTAAAATGGAGATTGGCTTAGGTCTTGACCTTAAGGGTGGTATGAATGTGGTTCTTGAAATCTCTGTGCCTGACATTCTTCGTCAGCTCGCAGCAGCAGGTCAAGAAGCTAAAGTGAATGATGCTATTGCGAAGGCTGAAAAAGAAGGTAAGCGTTCTGACAAAGATTTTGTGAAGAAAGTCGCTTCTTTCCTTCAACCGGGTACATTGCAAGGCGTTTTCAAACATGAAGGCGAATTCCTTGGCGCTCTAAAATCAAATTCAACTGATGCAGAAGTAATCGCTGCACTTGAACAACAAGTTGATAGCCAAGTAGATGCAGCATTCAATATCTTCCGTACTCGTATCGACCAATTCGGTGTCGTAGCTCCTAACATCCAAAAACTTCAAGACAAGACAGGTCAAATCCTTCTTGAACTTCCTGGTGTTAAAGAGCCGGAACGTGTGACTGAACTATTGAAGTCTTCTGCAAATCTTGAATTCTTCGAAGTGTATAATGCTGAAGAAGTAGGTAATGCTCTTTCTAACCTCAGCATGCAATTTGCAGCACAAGACACAGTTAATAAAGTTCAATTGATGGAACTTCTCGGTGGTGGCCTTCAGCAAGGCACTCCGGTTATCGGTATGGTTAAGACAGAAAATCGAATGATGGTCGATTCTATCCTTAACTCTTCTCTTGCTAAGTCTATCCTTCCAAGCAATTTCTCTGCTAAATGGCAAATTAAGGCTGACGAAGTGCCTGTGACTGACGATAAAGGTCAAGTCGTTAAGAAAGAAAATGGTGAAAACAGAACTACTCCTTATTGGTCTTTGATCGCACTTAAGGGTGAGCCTGTTCTCGAAGGTGATGTTGTTACATCTGCTTCTACAGAATATGATAATATGCAAGGAAACGTTGTCAGCATGCGTATGAGCGACAGAGGTGCACACCAATGGGCTAACATTACAGGCAATAACATCGGTCGTGCTATCGCAATCGTTCTTGATGACAAAGTATATTCAGCTCCACGTGTAAACAACCGTATCGAAGGTGGTAGCTCACAAATCACAGGTAACTTCACTCCGGAAGAAGCTAATGACCTTGCAAACGTGCTTAAGTCTGGTAAGATGTCGGCTAAGGTAGATGTTGTTTCTAACAACGTTATCGGTCCATCTCTTGGTGCTTCTGCTATCGAACAAGGTATGCTCTCATTCGTTGTGGCTCTTGTGCTTTTGATGATTTTCATGATTGCTGTCTATGGCGTTGTGCCTGGATTGGTTGTTAACTGTGGTTTGATCCTCAACCTATTCTTCACAATGGGTATCCTTGCATCATTCCAAGCTGTGTTGACACTTTCTGGTATTGCCGGTATCGTGCTTTCACTCGGTATGGCTGTGGATGCCAACGTGCTTATCTTCGAACGCGCTAAAGAAGAACTCAAGGCAGGCAAGAAATTGCGTGCTGCTATTGCTGACGGTTATAGCAACGCATTCTCTGCTATCTTCGACTCTAACTTGACATCTGTAATCACTGCTATCATTCTTATCGCATTCGGTTCAGGTCCGATTAAGGGTTTTGCTACTACTTTGATTATCGGTATCGTTTGCTCATTCTTCATCGCAGTGTTCTTGACTCGTATCGCATTTGATATGATTACTAAGAACGGTCGTTGCGCTAACATGACATTCACAACAGGCTTGTCACGCAACTTCCTCGCTAATACAAAAATCAATTTCTTGGCTAAGACTAAGACTGCAATGATTGTATGGGGTGCTTTGGTCGTTGTATCTGTAGCTTCATTGTTCGTTCGCGGTATGAACCAAGGTATCGACTTCTCAGGTGGTCGCAACTACGTGGTTCAGTTCGAAAAAGATGTTGTGCCAGCTGATATTCAATCAAAACTTACTGAAGTATTCCCTGGTGCATCAGTATCAGTGATTTCTATCGACAATGACTCTAAGGTTCGTGTTTCAACCAACTATAAGATTGATAGCGAAGAACCAAATGTTGATAACGAAGTGACTGACTTGCTTTATCAAGGTCTCAAAGATGAGTTGACAGTTAATGGTCAGTTGATGAGCAAAGAAGCATTCTCTGTGGCTGACGAAGATCATGGTATCATCAGTATTCAAAAGGTTGGTCCGTCAGTGGCTGACGATATGAAACGTGATGCTTACATCGCAGTGTCTATCGCCGTAATCTGTATGTTCTTATACATCTTGTTGCGTTTCCGCACAGTTGCGTTCTCTGTCGGTGCTGTGGCTGCTGTTGCAATGACTGCATTCTTGATGATTGGTTTCTATTCAATTTGCTGGGGCTTCTTCCCATTCTCAATGGAAATCGACCAATCATTCATTGCTGCGATTTTGACTATCATCGGTTATCAGATCAACGATACAGTGGTTGTGTTCGACCGTGTTCGTGAAATGATTAAGATCTATCCTAAGGAAGATCGCTTCTTGACATTCAATAAAGCGTTGAACACTACATTGAGCCGTACGTTCATGACATCATTCTCTACATTGCTCGTGCTTCTCTGTATCTTCGTCCTCGGTGGCGATACAATCCGAAGCTTTACATTCGCAATGATATTCGGTGTTATCGTTGGTACATTCTGCTCACTCTTCGTTGCTGCTCCGATAGCTTACGGCATCATGAAGAAAGCTATCGCTAAGAAATCAGCAAACGCTCCTAAAGAAGCTCTTCAAGGCAACCGCCGTTTCAACTAAGAATAATTTCTAATGACATAATGAGCCATAGTTCGAAAGGATTATGGCTCTTTTGTTTGTTATAAAATTTATAGTTATCTTTGTGACAAATATTTAAATCATACAACTATGACAATCGATAAATTCTATGCTAAGGTTTTAAATTCGGCGTTGTTGCTATTCGTCGGATGTTTGGCATTGGTGTCTGCTCCTCAAGCAATGGCATCTCCGATAGGGAAAGCTGATGCGGTTTTGCCAACGGATAAAACGACCACAATTCTAACCCAACGTGGGGTAATAAGAATCACTCCGATGACAGAAAATATCTTCAGAGTGACTACGCAAGTCAAAGGTGATGTGACGCCTTACATGAAATCGCAATCGGCTATCCTCGAGCCTAATGCCAAAGATGTAAAAGTCTCGGCTTCTTCCAAGTGTGTGGCTTTGACTTCGCCGACGACAAAAGTGGTGGTGGATAAAACGACAGGATTATTGTCGTTCTATGACAATCGTGGTAATCTATTATTGCAAGAAAAGGAAGGCGTTGACAATTCTTCCGACATGCGTCGAATATCATTTGTAAATTCCGGTAAGGAGCATTTCTATGGTGCCGGAGAGAGAGGCCACAGCCTTGAATTGGGCGGCGATACTTTGGTGATGTATAATCGCCAAAACTATGGATATACTGAAGGTGACCCTCGTATATCGCAAATGAATATTACAGTGCCGTATTTTGTTTCTGACAAAGGTTATGGTGTTCTCTTCGACGACTATAACTCGGCAAAATTAATCTTGGGAGAAACAATTGAATATCTCAGTGATACTCCGGCTCCATTGTCATATTATTTCATAAACGGTGAAGGGACTATTGCAGGGGCAACTGAGGGATATACACTCCTTACCGGCAGACAGGAATTGCCTCCTTTCTGGGCTTTGGGTTATATCACTTCTAAATATGGCTACCACACACAAGATGAGGCTTTGGGTGTTGTCGATACATTGAAGCGTCGAGGTTATCCGGTGGATGGTATGGTGCTCGACCTTTATTGGTATGGTAAAGAGACGGATATGGGACGTCTTGAATGGAATAAGACACAATGGCCCGACCACAAAAAAATGCTTCGCGAATTGAAGGAAAACGGAGTGAATATGGTCATAATATCACAACCATATATAAATAAAATCGGCGCTATCGATAATTATAATATGCTTGCCAAAGAAGGCATGTTGATGAAGGATGCCGACGGAAATGTTCATGATGTCACCACATGGGTAGGCGATGCAGGGATGTTTGATGTAAGCAATCCTAAGACACGCCAATGGCTTTGGAGTCGTTATAAATCATTGACAGAAGATGGAGTGGAAGGCTGGTGGGGTGACCTTGGTGAGCCTGAAGTTCATCCGTTGACAATGTGGCATCATAACGGACAATCAGCTTCGCAATATCATAATGTCTATGGCAATGAATGGAGCCGTATCATCTATGAAGGATTTAAAAAAGATTTCCCGGACAAAAGATTGATGCTTTTGATGCGTGGTGGTACAGCAGGATTGCAACGCTATAATGTATTCCCATGGTCAACCGACGTTTCTCGCTCTTGGGGTGGCCTTCAGCCGCAGGTTAAAATCATGCTTAATTCTTCGCTTTCCGGTCTTGCTTACATGAGCAGTGATATTGGTGGCTTTGCTGTCGATCCCGAAAACCCTCTTGATGCTGAATTGTATGTCAGATGGTTGCAGATGGGTGTGTTTACTCCGACATTCCGTACTCATGCGCAATTGAAGCCTGAGCCATATCACTATCCGGCTCAAGAAAAAATCAGTAAAGAGTTTATCAAGAAGCGCTACGAGTGGCTGCCTTACAACTATACATTGGCATACGAAAATGCTACTGTCGGCGCACCACTTGCTCGTCCATTTAATTTTAACGGTGAGAATTTGGATGAAAAATATGCCGATATAGAAGACCAATATATGTGGGGTGACGAAATGATGATTGCTCCGGTGATGAAAAAAGGCGCACGCTCTCGTAAAGTGATTTTCCCTGAAGGCAACTGGATTAATTGGAATAATCCGAAACAGACATATAAGGGCGGTTCGGAAGTTGTGGTTAGCGCTCCTTTGTCGCAACTCCCGATGTTTGTGCGTGAGGGTGCATTTATCCCACAGTATTTATTGCCAATCGAAAATGTTACTCAATATGATCCTACATTCTTGACCATAAAGTATTTCCCGGCTGATGAGGAAACTTCCTACACTATGTTTGAAGACGACAGACTATCGACTCATTCGCTTGAAAACGGACAATATCAGTTGATAACTTTCACAGGTTGGAAAGAAAACAATGAAACACATATCAACATCGAAGCGACCGGAGGCAATGGCTATGAAAGCATGCCGCAATCGCGTATGTTCACATTCCAAGTCGAAGGTGTCAAAAAAGCTCCTAAATCAGTCGAAATATCTAACGGAATGCCAATGGTCAAGTCGGCAAGTTTGAAGGCAATACGCCAAAGCGGATGGTGTTACGACGCCACTCGACAAACGCTTTACATTGTCACTCCTTGGGACTACACCGAAACAAACATTACAATTAAATAAATTTGAACATTACTTGATAGAACCTGCCCCCAAAAAAATCGGAGGGCAGGTTTTGTCGTTATATAAGCTTGATATTTATATCACTTTTGACCATTAGAGAGTGTTGTCCTATATTTTACCAACTATTATGACCTATTAATCTTACTTTCGATTTTTGGCTTTTATAATTCTTTACCTAAACTCCGATGGTGACACTCGCTTTGCTCGGTTACTATCGGTTGTCAAGGTTATGACCCTATTGTGGGCATTTCTTTATTATGAGCATTATTGAATAGTTAAAGAGCGATGTCCGTTGGGGGCACCGCTCTTTGTTGTTTGTATGATGTTATTGTCTTATTATGCGTCGATGTTGGCGTAAGTGGCATTAGCTTCGATGAAGTCGCGACGTGGACCGACTTCATCGCCCATTAGCATCGAGAATACTCGGTCGGCTTCTACTGCATCTGTCAATGTCACTTGCTTGAGCATACGGTTTTCAGGGTCCATGGTTGTTTCCCAAAGTTGCTCTGGGTTCATTTCACCAAGACCTTTGTAGCGTTGTTTGACAAGCTTTGAAATGTCGCCGTTGCAACGTGTATCGACAAAGCGTTGCACTTGTTGGTCGTCCCAAGCATATTCATAGACATCTTTTTTGCCCTTCAATGCGCATTTGTACAATGGTGGGGTAGCGATGTAAAGGTAGCCGTTTTCTATGATTGGACGAATGCAACGGAAGAAGAATGTCATAAGCAATGTTGCGATGTGAGCACCATCGACATCGGCATCGGTCATGATGATGACTTTGTGGTAGCGAAGTTTTGTCAAGTTAGGCTCTTTTGAGTCTTCCTCTGTGCCGATAGTGACACCGAGTGCTTTAAACATGTTGACAATTTCTTCCGATTCCAAAATCTTGTGCTCTAATGCTTTTTCGACATTGAGGATTTTACCTCTCAATGGCAAAATAGCCTGGAACAATGGGTTACGACCTGATTTAGCCGATCCACCCGCAGAGTCCCCTTCGACAAGGAAGATTTCGCATGCTTCGGCATCACGACTCTTGCAGTCGGATAGTTTGCCCGGAAGTCCTGCTCCGCCGAGTGGAGATTTGCGCTGCACTTTCATCTTGGCTGCGTATGCCGCATTACGTGCCTGTGCCGCCAAAATAACCTTTTCTACGATAGTTTTGGCTTGTTTTGGATGTTCTTCCAAGTAGTAACGCAATGCTTCGCTGACTGCTGTCTGAACAGCTCCTATGACTTCGTTGTTGCCAAGTTTGGTCTTTGTCTGTCCCTCAAATTGAGGCTCCATCACTTTTACTGAAACTACGGCTGTCAAACCTTCGCGGAAGTCTTCTTTTGAAATTTCGATTTTGACTTTGTCGAGAAGTTTGTTGTCGTCGGCATATTTCTTGAGCGTTGATGTCAAGCCGCGACGGAAACCGGTCAAGTGTGTACCGCCTTCTATGGTGTTGATATTATTGACGTATGTAAAGATGTTTTCTTTGAAAGAAGTGTTGTATGTGATAGCCACTTCGACAGGAACTCCGTTCTTTTCGGTGTTGATGTGGATGACATCCTCGATGAGGTGTGTCTCATTTTTGTCGATTAGTTCCACAAATTCCTTAAGACCTTCTTCGCTGTAGAATGTTTCGCTGCGAGGATTGCCGTTTTCGTCGAGTTCGCGATAGTCAGAGAGCGTCAATGTGATGCCGGCATTGAGGTAGGCGAGGTCTCGCATACGTCGTGCCAATGTGTCAAATTCATAGACTGTCTCTGTAAAGATTGTGGCGTCAGGGTGGAAGATGATGGTTGTTCCGGTGTGGTCGCTTTCGCCGATGACTTTAAGCTCCGATGTCGGCTTGCCGTATGCGTATTCTTGCATGTGGATTTTGCCGTCACGAGAGATCTCTGCGCGTAGATAGTCTGACAATGCGTTTACGCAACTTACGCCCACGCCATGAAGACCGCCCGATACTTTGTATGAACCTTTGTCGAATTTACCTCCGGCATGGAGCACTGTTAGCACTACTTCAAGCGCCGGCTTGTTCATCTTTTCGTGCATATCGACCGGAATACCACGACCATTATCGACTACCTTTATCGAATTGTCTTCAAGAATTGAGACTTCGATGCGATTGGCATATCCGGCAAGCGCTTCGTCGATTGAGTTATCGACAACTTCATACACCAAGTGATGAAGCCCCCTGATTGAGATGTCGCCAATGTACATCGCCGGGCGTTTCCTGACAGCTTCAAGACCTTCAAGCACTTGAATATTGTCGGCTATATATTTTTTATCTTTTTCTTCTTCCATTGCCATAATTATGTTGCTTTAAAATTCACACAAAGTTAACAAAACTTTGCGATATTTCCTATATTGATAATCGTTTTTTACTTCGTTTTTGTCGCTTTTTTTGTTGTGCGTTTAGCTCGCTTGCTGCTTGCCGACTCTGATTGCTCTTTTATGATGTTTTGAGCCTCTTCAAATGTGAGAGCCGCACCATCGGTGTCTTTTGCCAATTTGTAGTTTTGTGCTTTCTTTGCACCCTCCGGCTTATATGCGAGGTAAACACCATATTGTCCGTTGATGACTTGTAGTCCGGGCATTTCATCAAACTCCTTGATTATCTTGTTTGACGCTTCTTTGCGCTTGCCTTCAATCAATGAAATGGCTTCTTCTTCTGTGATGCTTTGTGCAGAAAATTCTTTAGGAATAGCGATAAACTTTCCGTCATGACGGATATATGGACCGAATTTGCCAATCGCTGCCACCATCTCTTTGCCTTCATATTCTCCGATTGTGCGAGGCAATTCAAAGAGTTTTAATGCTTCTTCCAGACTGATGGTGCTGACGCTTTGTGTTTTTAATAAGCTGGCAAACATCGGCTTTTCATCATTGGTGCTGTCGCCAAGTTGAACCACAGGCCCGAAGCGACCAATCTTGACGCTGACCGGCTTGCCTGTCTTTGGATCGACACCAAGCATGCGCTCACCGATTTTATGCTCCATTCGCAACTTGCTGATTTTCTCGATTTGAGGATGAAACTCTTGATAAAAACCATCAATCTCTTTGTCCCAAGTCAATTTGCCGTCTGCAATATCATCAAACTTCTCTTCTATGTGAGCTGTGAAATTATAATCAAGAATATCAGGGAAATATTCTGTTAAAAATTCGTTGACCACCATACCGGTGTCTGTCGGAATCAAACGTCCCTTTTCTGAGCCTATGCTTTCTTTCGACTCCTTCTCCGTAATCTTATTGTCAACAAGTGTATATATCTTATACGCACGCTTAACGCCCTCTTTCTCGCCTTTCTCTACATATTCTCTTCCTTGAATGGTAGAAATCGTAGGAGCGTATGTCGAAGGACGACCGATGCCTAATTCTTCCATCTTCTTGACCAATGAGGCTTCAGAGTAACGCGATGGAGCTTGTGTGAAACGTTGTGTGGCAGTGATTTCTTCTCTTTCAAGAGCGTCTCCCTTATTGATTGTCGGTAATATGCCGACTTCATCATCTTCAGACTCAATGTGATACACATTCAAAAAACCATCAAATTTGACGATTTCTCCTTGCGCTACAAAATGCTCCTTGCGATTTGATATACTGATATCGACAGTCGTCTTTTCAAGTTCGGCATCAGCCATTTGAGATGCAATCGTACGCTTCCAAATCAAAGAATACAAACGCTTCTCCTGTGCTGTGCCTTCAATATCCTTATTCTGAATATATGTCGGACGGATAGCTTCGTGTGCCTCCTGAGCCCCTTTCGATTTTGTGTGATATTTGCGCACCTTCACATAATTTTCACCGAAATCAGACTTGATGCTTTGTGCAATATCGGAAATAGCAAGATTCGACAAATTAAGCGAGTCGGTACGCATGTAAGTGATTAACCCCGCTTCATATAGCTTTTGAGCGACCATCATCGTCTGACTAACAGTGAAACCCAACTTGCGCGATGCCTCCTGTTGTAACGTAGAAGTAGTAAATGGAGGAGCAGGAGAGCGGTGGGCAGGCTTGACACTGACATCTTCGACAACAAATGATGCCGACGCACAATCTTCCAACAATTGATGTGCCTCAGAATCATTCTCAATACGCCTGTTCAACTCTGCCTTAAACTTGGCATGCGCATTTTGAAGATTGAAAAGAGCATTAACCTTGAAATATGGTTCAGAAACAAAATTCTTAATCTCATTCTCGCGCTCGCAAATCAATCGAACAGCCACACTTTGAACCCTGCCCGCAGAAAGTGCAGGCTTGATCTTCTTCCACAACACAGGCGACAACTCAAAACCGACAATGCGGTCCAGCACACGACGAGCCTGCTGAGCATTCACCAAATTGATGTCGATATCTCGTGGATTTTCTATGGCATTGAGAATAGCCGGCTTAGTGATTTCGTGGAAAACAATTCGTTTTGTCGCTTCGGGCTTCAACCCCAACACCTCATATAAATGCCATGCGATAGCCTCCCCTTCACGGTCTTCATCGGATGCAAGCCAAACCATATCAGCCTCAGCAGCAGCACTTTTTAATTGCTTGACAAGATCCTTCTTCTCAGTCGGGATTTCATAGACAGGCATATAATTATTTTCAATATCAATACTGAAATTCTTCTTGCGCAAATCTCGGATATGTCCGAAACTCGACATAACCTTATAATCCTTACCCAAAAATTTTTCGATAGTCTTCGCTTTTGCAGGAGACTCCACTATAATAAGATTTTTCATCTTTGCCTTTTCCTCAAATTTTATGCAAAGTTACGGAAAAAAGCATAATTGGCAATACGTCAAACACATAAAAACTGCTAAATTAAACATTATTAAATATTTTTTTAAAGATAAATCTTTGCGAATAAGAAAAAAATATTTAACTTTGCACTCGCAAAATAGAATTGCAAGCATTTTTGTATTAAAACAAAGGCAAAGCAGTTCAAAAAACGGTCCTATAGCTCAGTTGGTTAGAGCATCTGACTCATAATCAGGGGGTCCTTGGTTCAAGCCCAAGTGGGACCACGCAACAAATCCGTTAATTCGCTTACAAACAACGAGTTAACGGATTTTTCTTTTACAAAATTTTACAATTAAAAGCGATTTTGTCCTAAAATTGTCCTAAAAAATCACCCTTGACACCTTTCTGTCCTATATATACAGCCACATTCCCATTAAAAACTTTTTTCACCCAATTTTCACCCACCCCAAAATTTCCGACTTTTTGCCGACCAAAATAGCCATATCATCAATATATCTTAAATATGGAGTTGTCGATCCTCAATAAAAGTCGGACTCGAATATCTCATTTTAGAAATACCCAAGTCCGAATTATATAAATCATCTTGCATTATTTAATAATGGCAACCTGTCTCACTATTAAGATGTAGTCCAAGTTTCTTGCGAACTACATTCAGAGCATTGCCACAAACCTCATTATCATCATTGATTGCATCAATAATTTTATCAGCAAGCCATAATGACAACAACTCTTGCACATCAGCATTTAATTCCTGGGCAAGAATAACCACATGCTTACGTTTCGCACGCCTATCGCCACGCTCAATTTTGCTAAACATAGGCACATCAACCCCAAGGACTGCCGCCAACTGCCGTTGCAACAACCCTTGCTCCTCTCTCAAGTCCTTTATTCTGTTTCCGAATAACATAATCCCAAATTTATCGTTTTAAAAACTCACGTAACGAAATGGTTGCAATTTTCAATCCTTTAGCCTTTATTTGTAGACCATTATCAGATGTAAGTAGAATAGGATTCTCCTCTTTGTATTTTAAAGCAACAGAAAGTATTAAATTATCTGGAGATCGTTTATTGAAATCAATAGGCAATAATTGAGTATTCGCTACTTCGAATGATACATTTGACGAATCTAATGCTCGATTAATGTTTCGTAGTGCTTTCTCAACATTTCGCTTGCCATCCTCGTCTAATGTTATTTTTAGCTTGTCTAATTCATCTACAACTTTTGCCGATAGCAATATTTGATTATCAGTTCCTATTTTATCACATATATTGGGGTACTCAACAAATACATTTGTGTCTATAATGTATATATGTGATTGTGCTTTTTTCTTTGGCTTAAATTTCTCCAAATCAACAAACCCAACAACTTTAACGCCAATCTGAGGCACCTCTGTTTTTATAAAATTCGTCTCCTCGGCACAATCTACCGGAATCACCTGTATTTCATCTTCATTCTGATTTAATTCTGGAATAGACAGGGTCGTCGAACCCCCTAAAAGAGGGATGTCCGAACCTGAATTTTGAGTAATATAAATAGATTTAGATGAATCTACTTTTGATATATACTCTAAGACTTCTGAATCTATTAAACTTGAATTCACAGA
>JAEIGA010008872.1_pt1 | contig 15212 bp, 9 predicted proteins | sample 9270691 | NCBI WGS metagenome assembly JAEIGA01 (sample SAMN17057246, study PRJNA624740) | gut metagenome | biome: biome; isolation source: fecal sample | host: Bos grunniens | place: China: Xizang | collected 2019
CCGGATGCTGCCCATGGTGGAGGAGGACTAGCCCCATCAGTCGGAAACTGGGAAAATGAAATACACGAAATTCCACTTGGATAAAACAACAAAACAATATAAAATTCAAATTATTAACTCTTTAAAACTTATTACAATGAAAAAGTTTTTATTCTTTGCAGCAAGTGCGATAGCATTGTTTGCAAGCTGTCAGAAGACAGAGATCAACTATCAGAATGGTCCTCAGGAGATCGCTCTTTTTGCGGTTAATAAGACTGTTACTAAGGCTCCGGTTGAGGGTAATGTGTTCCTGAATGCTGATAATATGGATGTTGTTGCATATATTTCAGAAGGAGATGGAGTTGCAACTGGCGGATCAGTATTCTTTGATGAAACAGCATTTATCTATTCGGGAGATGGAACAACAAAAAAATGGACTGGTGGAAGATATTGGCCTATGTCAGATGCGACTCTTAATTTCCTTGCTGTGACAAATACAGGTGGTGGAGTTGCAGGAAAGGTTGCTAATGCGTTTACTGTCTCAACATCTGCACAATCAGTTGTTTCTACACTTACTGCAAATAATGTAACTGATCAGACTGATCTTATGTTTGCAGCAGCGCAAGGTTCACATGTTGCAGGAGGCGCTTATACAGATGTCCAGATGACATTTAAGCATGCGTTGGCTTGGGTTAACTTTGAGGTGGCAACAGGAAACTTTAAAACAGTTGATGGCGTAAATACTGTGACAGATGCTGATCCAAAGATTACAGTTAATTCAATTACCCTTAATGATGCACGAGTAAATGGTGTTTTGACTGTTGATAATCCGAATTTTGCTGCAACAGATGCAAGTCCAGTAACTGAAAATCTTGATGCTAACTGGTCTGCTGTAGCAACAGGTGAAACAGCTGATATGAAACTTGTCAAATCTAAAATCACAACTACTGATGAAGTAGAATCATATCTCCTTACTCCTGAGTATACTAATTTCGGTGGAAATGGAATTCTCGTTGTTCCAAGTGCTGCAAAATCGTTTACAATTAACTATACCGTGAGACAGCTTGATGGTACAGAAAATACTTTTAATTATACTCATGATTTCACTGCTGTGTCATGGGCAATGAGTACAAAGTATACATATCAGGTGAAGTTAACTCTCACTGAGATCACAATTACTCCTCTTGTTGATCCTTGGACACCGGCGGCTGCTACAGAAGTTCCTCTCGGATAATTTTATCATTAAAATACCTTTTCGCCTTGCGGAGCCTGACAGCTCCGCAAGGTGCCAATAGAATCGCAAGGCGATAAACTAGTGACAGATGAAAATGCACTTACGATATATATATTTTGTGTGTGCTGTGCTGCTGGCGGCATCAGCATGTGTCAAGACTGAGCCCGACTCAAGAGTGGACTCGGAAATCTTGCTGCATGCAGATATGTCGGACACCAAGGCATTGTTGGAGGATACTACACTCAATGCTGACGGGAATAAAATAATGGTGCATGACATCTTCATGGATGTTAACAGTTCCACTTCCAGTGCCTTCATCTCGACAAACGCTAAGAAGACGGCTGCAGGATGGCAGTTCGTTGATTCGGGCGATACCCCGATGACTTATTATTGGACCCTTACAGGTACACATAAATTTTACAGCTGGTTGTCTCAAGATGTAAATATGGAATCTTCATGTGATACCCCAGAGGAGTTTTTTGGAAGTGGCTTCAAATATACTGCTAATAATTATAAGCTCACTATCCCTCAGAAGGCTATTTATGGCGATAGTCCCCAGTTCGATTTCCTGTATTCGAATATAATAACACGCCAGATGGGAGAGGCGAACAGCAAGGCGCCTGTGGATTTCGCTTTCAATCACCTTTTCACGGCCTTCGGTGTCGGTATCAAGAACACGACATCTTCTCCAATCACCATTAAGGAATTTAAAGTGATACGACTGAATAATTCCGCAAAGGCTACAATTGATTTCACCAATGGAAGTGTTTCGATTCTGACAGGAGATTATAAACAAGATTATCCTACTGATGAAATGGTCTTCAAGAAGACTCCGGATGGCTATGAGCAGATTGTTGCAGCTCAGTCGGAACTCTCTGATGTCTTTAATCCAAGTCTGGAGAAAGAAGAATATATGATGATCTGGCCACAGTCGCGTGCTATGGTCCACTCCTCAAACAAACCTGTAGAAGATTCTGGGACTGGAGTGGTTACATATCCTGATGATTGGAAGATGTACATAAAGTATATATCTGATGGCATCGAGATGGAACAATATCTGAATTTTCCGGATGTTGCGTGGGTTGCGGGAAAGACATATCACTTTAAAGTGACGTTTGCAGAGAAGTTCATTGGAGTGAATTTTAGTGTTGCAGATTGGGACTATAGCAAACCTACTGTGGACTATTCGTCGGAAACTGTGCTTGTGGATGAGGATAAGAGACTTTTCTGGCGAGACGATACATGTCTGAAGGATCCGGAAAAAGGATATGCTTATGTGAAGAATGGTATGCCGGTAAGAGGCATGTTCCAGTTTGCCGCACCTAAGGGTGGAACGTGGATGGCTACATTGACAGGTGATATAGATGCGTTTACCCTGTCACCGGAAAGTGGAGTTATCGATGAAAGTACAGCGATCATAGTAGTTACACCAAGACCGGAGGCGATGGAATTGGATAGGGATGTCAAGGTCCAGCTTAAGTTTGCGGTCAGAAGAACTGACGGAAGAACCATCCAGGCTGACAATATGATACAGCCGGATGATCATAGTGATTATGTGAAATACACTATTGTACTTCCTGCTAATTAGTTAAGTTTATGAAGTTTATACTCAGATATATATCATGTTTACTCTTTGCCTTTATGTCGTGTGCCTGTGTAGACGACATAATCGGTTATGAAGAGAGCCATGGCTATGAGATAAATATGCAACTTATCACTTCCACTATGCAGACTAAAGGTGAAATGCCGGGAGTCGATGAGTTGAATGAGAACAAGATCGAGAGTGTACACTACTTCTTCTTCCCTAAGGATCCTGTAGATCCGACACAGATAAACAAATCTGTCCAGCCAAGCCATTGGGGGGTTGTCCACCCGGGAACAGGTGTCAACGGTTCTACATCATTGAAACTGAAAGTATCTGAAACGGTGTTCAATAATGTGATCTTCCCTCGTCCACACAACGAGTGTGATGTATATATCATTATCAACTTACCTGATGATGGGATTACCATAGACAATTCCACTGATAAAAGTTTGAATAGTCTCTACAGTCTGTCGCTTCAAGAGAATTTTACAAATCATAAGCAAGATCTGTTTGTCATGACAGGCTTTGGCACCTTGAATGTCGCAGACAGATCCGGTGGTGATGAGGATAATCCTACAGCTTCAGGAACTATTGTGGCAAAAAGAATTGCTGCCAAACTGACTGTCAATGTTAATGTCATTGATAAGGTTGTTTATGAAGGAACAGAATGGAAATCTCAACCTGGAGAGATGAAAATGGTGTTTCATAATGGTGTCTCCAATGCAAAGATTTCGGCTGATCCGGCAGATGTCGATCCTGAATATTTCCAATTAGGTTCATTCCAGGAAGATCAGTACTCAATTCCTTTTGTAAAAGATGCCAATCCCGGTCCATGGACTTGTGAACCATTCTATACATACCCGATCCAATGGCATATCGGTGATGAAAATGAACCTTATCTTATGATTCGTCTTCCTTGGACACACGAAGTGACTGATGGAAGCGTAACGAGTTGGGCAACTAAAGAAACGTACTATAAGGTGATTTTTGGTGGAGAGCTGTTGGCACGCAATACGTGGTCAGACCTTATCATTAACCTTAATGCTCCAGGTAACTTTGAGGAATTTCCTGAGTATAATGTCTTGATTTTTGATGTCGACTATAAGGTATCAGATTGGAGTGTCGTGCATTGGGGTGATGGAAATCAGATCAACACAGAAATCCTTGAATCACGTTATGTTGTAGTTGATAGACCGTCGTATATCCTTGATAATCAGGATACTCTGAAAATACCGATTTCCAGCAGTCATGACTGCGATATAGCCAACATCAAGATTACTCGTCCTAATTACTCAGACGAAGATGGAAAAACGTATGACGAGATAACGCCGGACAGTAATTGGATTCTCAGAGTAGATCAAAATGAACGGGATGGACTTTATGTATACTTTATGCATGCTATGAATAATGATATAAGCAAAGATAATATCGATTTTGCTCCTTATACAATAAAATTCAGAGTAGGACATAAGGATTTACCGGATGTGTATTTCAGAGATGTTGAGATCGTTCAGAATCCTGCGATGATGATTGATAATGAGTATAATGATGGCGGTAATGAAGTTGAAGATTCAGCTGTAACAAATAAAGACAAAGGTTTTGTATTTGTGTATGGATTCCAGAAGAAAGTGTCTTCAAGTAATAATGAACTGGAATGGAAGACTGTAAGAGGTGTAATGGATGGCACGAATAGTAACTATAACCATAATATGTATATAATTTCCACAACAATTCCGTTTGGTAATTATATCCTGACAGACCCTCGTGAAACTACCCCTACAACACCAGCTGACCTTGGATTAAGTACAGAAGCATTGCCGACAGGGGCGACATGGAGCAAAGGCAAAGAACCGAATTTTTATTACAAGACGACAGAAAATGTAGAAGAATCCAAAAGGATAATTGCTCCTAAATTTAGGATCGCCTCTTCATGGGGAAAGTGCCTGGACTACAACTCATATGAAGCTGCCCGTAAGCGATGTGCCGCATATCAGGAAAGAGGATATCCTGCTGGAAGGTGGAGAGTGCCAACATTTGCTGAATTGCAATTTATCGCGACTTTGTCTTCAGAAGGACTTATTCCTCAACTATTTTCTAATAATGTGTACTATTGGACGTCTGCCGGAGCCATTTTATATAAGCCAGATGCAGGTGTGGAATTGATGCCCGAGCGTACAACTGCCAATGTAAGATGCGTATACGATGAATGGTACTGGGAACAGTCAGAAACACCAAAAGTACCTAATGGTCAGTTTACCTGGGGCGATATGGAACGTTAAAATAGGATAACTGGATGAAAAGATTGATATATACTCTCTTAATGATTGTGCTTCTTGGCTCATGCGCTGAGGAGCAGATTGTCGAGCCTGTTGTTCAGCCGGAGGATGGGAAAATTACTGTCGGATTTTCAGTGGATATTCCCGAGGCCCAGCTTGAGACAAAGGCAATGGGAGAAACACCTCAGCTGGAAAATCTCTATCTTGCTGTGTTCGATGAGGTAGGATACCTTGCAGAATATGTCAAGGCAACACCAGTTCCGGCCACTGCAAACGGGACGTCATATAAATATACAGTAACATTATCATTGTCAGACACTCCCAGGACAATCCACTGGATAGGAAATGCTCCCGAGTCGCTTCAGTATGGTTCTGAAGAGAATGTAATGATGGGAATCAAGACAAGTGGGGATAAGGATGCATATTGGTATAGAAAGGTTGTGGATAAGGTCGATGCTGTAAGTCATAATGATGGTATTTCTCCATCTCCCGAATTGATTGCTGACTTAAGCAATATTCCGCTTGTCAGAAATTTTGCAAGAATTCATCTTATAGACAATACAGATACGTTTGAGCTTGAATCATATGCTGTTGTAAATACGTATAAGGATGCTTATACCGCAGGATATGATTTTTCAAATGGACACTTCATGGATTATCTGAAGTCAGTCGATGGAAATCTGGTCCCTAAGACATATGATGAACTGATATCTGAAGGCTACGATGCGTCTACTCCTACCGGTTCTCAGTTTGTAACACTGGATGAGGCTTGGCCTAAAAGAGTAGGTGTTGGGCAAGATTACTATGTTTATGAGAGAGAAAAGCCAGTGAGCTCCCCAGCTTACATTATAGCATATGGTAAATATTGGGGGGCTGAGGAGAAGACATATTATAAGATTAATCTTCGTGATGATGATGGTAATTATTTCCCGATCATAAGAAACTTTCAGGTCAAGATCAGTCTTAATGCGGTCTACCGAAATGGATATGCAACACGTGCTGAAGCTGCGGCGTCTGTCGGTAGTGGTGACGTGTCCACTGCAATCGAAGTTGAGACGATTACCTATATTTCAGATGGAACAGCCAGTCTCGACGTGGAATACACCGACGTGGTGACAATGTCTGCTGATCCGCTTTATCTTGATTTCAAGTTCTATCCGGATCTGGAACATCCTGATCTCTTTGAAAATGACAATGCAAATTGTACAGTTGTAGCCGTTAAGAATAATGATGCCGGTATTGCCGGTGAAGCAATTGAGACTGTGGCTTTGGATTATACAGAGCCTGGAAATCCTAGAATATGCATAAAGCCAACTGCTCCAGGAGATGTGCCTAAGAGCCAATCTATTACCATTGTGGCTACATATGAGCCAGAGCTGAATAAGATCAGAACTCTCCAGAGAAAGGTGAAACTGACTGTCATGAATAAGCAGAAGATGTCAGTGGTGTGTGCCCCTGTAGAGGTTCCGAATTTGCAAGGTTGGGCTTTCAGTACAGATATTACGATCCCGGCCGGTCTTTCAAGGGGTATGTTCCCGTTGGATTTCAAGATTGAATCGAAAAACTTGAGTATTACTCCCGATCTGGATAAAAATCAGATGAGTATTGAGACAGGTAAAAGTGTCGTCAATAGCAGTAAACCGGCTTACTATTTCATGAGAAATCTGGGTTGGGTCGAATATCAGAGTTTGCCCAATAACGATGGAGTAAAGACTTTCTCTTCGTATTTTAAGACAACCAAGGCAGAAAGTGCAACTGCTATATATGTTGAGAATGGCTATTTCTATGGCTTGTCCGGTGATGAGAAAAGGACTTATGCATCAACATCCTTAGGTAACTATGTGCCATCGTATTTTGCTGTAAATAATGGTACTGAACTGTCAGCTGGAAAAGATCGAGCATTTGAATTCTCATTTACGATGACAGGTACTCCGCAGGACAATAAGGTACTTTTGACCATGGAGAATGCTGTTAAGCAAGATGCTGAGGGTAAACTTGAGCTTCAGTCAACTTCAGGAGGTAAGAATGTTTATGAGTATGATGTGACAGGATTGTCAGGAACACATACACTTAAGTTGATCACTACAGGTGACGCAGATTCGCCTGTGACGATTACTCTTAACGCTCACCGTTTTATTGAAGAGACCTGGAAAGCAACAAGAATAAGCATTGACTAGGTCTTAGCAATAGTTTTATCATGCTATCCTGCTTTTGGGGCCATGAGGATATAGCCGAAAGAATCCGATAGAATGCATATGATGACACGTGAAGAAATTCTCTCTATTGAGCACACGGCCTATCAGCCTCTCTACCCCCCCTCAGTGCTCTAGAAGACATATTATCCGTGCGCATTGGACAACAAAGAAGTATTGGGTAGAAAGTTTTGCGTTTGACCAACCATATAGGTTTTGAGATAAATTTTGATGAGAACAAAGTGCAGAATGTTTCAGCGGTTGATTACACAGGCGAACAAGGTGATGTTGTACTTCCTGCGTCAACTCAGGGTGATCCTTTTGCTGCTTATGGTGGTGGACTTCTTGTAGTTCCTGGTGATTTTGCTAGTCGTCAATTTGTGATTAACTACAAAGTGAAAATGAAAGACTCAGAAGGAAACCCTGTTGATAAGGCTTTTAAATATACTTATCCAGTAGACGAAGAATGGAAAATGGGTAAGAAGTATACTTATAATATCAACATTACTCTTGACGAAATCGAAGGAGATCCATTTGTTACTGACTGGGCTCCACAGGCTGCTACAGATGTTCCTCTTAAATAATCATCTCTAAAATACCTTTTCGCCCAGCGGAGCCTGACCCCTCCGCCGGGTGCCAAAAAAATCAATAATGAAGAACTTGTTGAACATATTAGCAGCGTTAGTGCTTGGCTTGTTGTGCGGTTGTTCTAAGGAGAAATTTCCTGAAAAGAATGACCGTGAGATTACAATTGTGCCTATGGTGGATGATGTCGAAACATCTACCAAAGCAATGCTGTACCACGCTGAGCCGGATTTGAGAGACGATATGTTCAATGTTCAGGCCTATCTTCATGGAACAGATAATAGATATTTCAACTCCAATATGTTCTATTCAGATCAGTCTCTTGATGTTTCAGAACATAAGTGGTACTTTGAAGGTTATAAAAAGTTCTATTGGCCATTAACAGATGCGCTCGATTTCTTTGCCTATGCTCCGACGTCCATTCCTACAAGTGACGAAAGTCCTTATTCGATAAAAGTGAATTATGCGATAAACCCTCCAACATTCACTGCGAAGTTGCCCCTGAATAATACGGAGACTACTATTCATCAGTACAACATGAAGGAGTTTATGTGTGCTTATGTTCAGAACAAAGACAAATCCACAGAAGTCCTGAATCTTTCATTCACTCATCCGTTTGCTGCAATCAAATTCAGGGTGAAGCAGTCTCAGCGAAATCTGAGGGTGAACTATATAAAGATTGATGGAATTGAATATTCCGGAACATTCAATTTGCTGGATAATGATTCAAGTAAACCGAACTGGACATTCGGACAGGATGATGCAAATGGTGATTTCAATCTTAAAATTGATAAAACGATTCCAACGGATGTGAACTTTGGAGGAGATTTGTGTGACTATTGTCTGGTTTTGCCTCAGTCTAATGACGGGGGAAAGGACTTTAGTATAGAATGCTATTGGGAAGGTTATGATAAGGAAGGCGGCAATGATACCAGAGTGTTAACAGGAATAATTACTAATACATGGGAGGCCTCTAAGTTGTACACATATGAGCTTGATTTAGGAAATAGCCGAGAAGAAATTTTGTTTGAGGTTAGTGTAGAGCCTTGGAAGTGGGTTTACGAACATGAAATTCCGATTGAATAGTATGAAGAGATACCTATATATATTGTGTGTGTTGATTCTTTTCGTTTCGTGCGAGAGGAATGCCTCAGACTTGATGCAAAATCAGGAAGGACAGCCGATATATCTTTCGGTTGTTTTACCTGGCTCGTACCAGACAAAAGTTCCATATCAAGGCACTCTTCCAACTACCGCAAATCCACTGCATGTTGATGTCTGGGCGTCAACGACTTCACGTGCTTTTAAAGATGATGATAAAGATGGAAGCAAAGGAGAAGTTGCTATTCATACAACGGGATCGTTCCAAAGTGGAGAACCTCAGTTGTTGAGTCAAGCGATTTATCCTCCTCCTAGAAGAGAATCTTCTGGAACGTATACAGCAGATCCCGTATACTTTGTTGCCATGTATCCACAAAGTGTTGTCATAGATCCACCAAGTGGAACTAATGTCTGGAATGCCACTGATGATGGTACTAAAGCTACTTATACCTTCACTGGTTGTGAAGATGTAATGTATGCTCCTGAAGTGTATGGAGCATATGATGTGGAAGAGCAGACCCAAATTGTTACAAAGTCTCCTAAATTGAAGTTTGACCATCTTCTGACGCGATTCACAGTCAAGATGGGACTCGAACTTGAGGAAGGAGAAGCAATTCTGGATGCCAAAGAGGCTTGGGGTAAGATCAAATCTTTAAGAATTCAGTCATATAATAAGGCTGGTGATTATGGTGAGAATTTGAATCAAGTTACTATTGACTTGAGCAAGGGGCAAGAATTTGATTATGGTCAAGATGTTTCTTATGAAGGAATTCCAGGAGAAAGTATGAGTTTCTATGTCTTAGGGACAAATGACACATTTCCTTCTGGTGAAGGATATGAGCTAACTGAACAGATCGACTCTGTCGCATATGTAATGTGTGCTCCAGTTGTTGATTCTGCGAGTGACTCGGATTATGTCATTATTTTTGAGACTGAAAAACGTGAAAGGCAAGAGTTGATCATAGACTTGGAGAAGACAATCAAGCCAAGCGATACAGAAGAGGGTAGTACAAGAGGTAATCATTTTGTGATAACTCTTAAGTTTAAGAAAGGTAGAGCCATTGCATCAGTAGTCAATGTAGCACCGTGGGAAAATGGAGGCTATGGCTCAGGAGATATAAACGATTAATTTGAAGATATGAGGAAGTTGAGATTAATATATATATTGATTGCGCTGATGTTTTCCGCTTGTTCTGATAAGTTCGAAACGGAGCGTCGTGCAATCACTATGTGTGTGGATTTACCTGAGGTTTTTGCTGATGTGAAGAGTTCATCAGCAGAAGATAAGGTAAATGCTGTTGCAATTAATGGTATACCTTCTGAAGGCCTTTCTGTAAGTTTGTGGTATTCGTATGAATTGGGTAAATATCAAAATTCTCCTGAGCAGCCGCAATATATTCCATGCTTCACAACTGTGACTTATAATAATTATAATAGAGTACCAGTCAAGACAGATGAACAAAATTCATTGCTGTATCCGATTGCTGCTGACGCGAACTACTCAGATACTGATAATGGTAACGTGTACTGTGTAGGTTTTTACCCCGATTCTGGTTGGTCATCATCTTCTGAAGGTTCTACATCTAAAACAGCTCACGACATCAACGGCTCAGATGATCTCATGTTTGCAGATCAGATGAAAGGTTCATATTCAGATAATTTCAGTAATCAGACCTTTAGTCATTTGACCGTATGGTTGAAGATAAACCTTAGTGCTACTTCTATGAAGGCTGCTGAAGTCTGGGGCGATGTCACCGATTTGGTAGTTGTTTCTCCGAATCGTGAAGTGATGATAAATTTCGCCGAGACAGAGGGTGATTCAAGTTCAGTTTCATATTCAGGTGATCCGGTAGATTTTAACCTTGCTCTTTTGAATAATAAGTTGAGTATTACAAACAAGACGTTTGGTCAGGCCTTTTGTGCCCCTCCTGCAAAGGTGGTGAAGAATGATGCAGGTAAATATGAGTACTCAACGGTCTCTGAGGGTGAATTGGGATATATTGTCAGGGTTAAGACAAATAATTTGCCTGAAAAGGAGGTTTTTGTGGAACTTAAGAATGAGGATATGGCTGCGATTTCAAATGCACAGTATGCCAAAGGAAAGTTGTTTGTGATTACTCTACATTTTAATGATGTTGCTGTGGTAGAGGGTGTGTGTACCCTGAGACAGTGGGATGATCAGATTAGTGATATATACTTAGAAAATGAAAGCTTCATATAAAAATATTTTGTATGCGTTTGCTGCCATGGCTGCTGTATTTCTTTATAGTGGCTGTGTGGAGCGTATGGAAGAGGATTTCTTACCTGAGACAGAATATCTGTCGTTCAAGGCAACCTTGGAAGATGGATCAAAATCTTTAGTTACCAAGGGTCACATGGGTTCATTTGATTTTGAGGAAGATGATTGGGTGTTGAGTTCAGAAAAGTTGACTAAATCATCCTTGCTGACTTCATTGGATTCACTCACGGCAGGTGTGTTTGGATACGTGTATGATGGAGAGTGGTCATCAAATAATTCACCTTTGGAGTCTTTGATGGACAATCATTTATATACTTTTGACACAGACCAACTGGTTGCTGCAACTCCGGTCAGATGGAGTCAAGTTGAGGGATATGGAGCCGATAATTTCAGGGTTTTTGCATATGCTCCCAAGGATAAGGTTGTTCCTACATATGAAACTCCTGCAACTGCTGATAGTAAGGCCAAAGGTGCTCCAATGATCAAGATACCCGACATTTTGGCTAAAAGTAGCAGTGGGAAGTATATGTATCAGAATGATATTGTTGTGGCTGACAAAGTTGTTCCTATGAACTATGCGGATAAAAGCATGCATAGAAAGGAGACTCCGTTGGATTTTAGGCATATCTACACAGCAATTCAGTTCAAGGCAGGTTTTAATTGTACGATCAAGAGCTTGACTATAACAGGAATACAGACAGGAGGCAACTATGTAATTGGCTCCAAATGGGAGTTGTTGGATGCTACCGGAACCTATTCGATGAATATCCCGGATGGTGGTCTTAATGTCTCTGCAGGTAACAATATCGGTGATCTTATCCTCATGCTGCCGCAGCCCATATCTTCATCTGCTGCAAAAATAAGTCTGACATATAATGATGGCACGCAGGATAATGCGCTCTATGCTTCTCTTAATGGTGTCGAGTGGAAACAAGGAAAGAAAATTACCTACACCTTGATAAAGGACAGAGAGTATATATATCTGGATCTGGCTGCTGGTAATATTCAGATCAACGGAAAAAATTATACTGGTAAAGTGTATGTGAACGGGGAAGCTAAGACTGTTACAGGAGAGATAAAGGATAATCAGAAATATTATGTCTACCAGTCATGCGCAACGAATGAGTCAAGCCCTAATTATAAATTGGGATTTACTGAATATGACTCCAATGACAAGAAGGCATCAGGAGTCTTCACCAAACCCTCATACGGCGTTGTAACATATAAGAATATGCTTTGGAGTGATTACATTACCAATAATGATAATGTAGAGGAGGTTATTGAGGCTTGGGATAATAAAACAGGTGCAACAGATAATACAGGCATTGAACCTAACACGGCAGTCAGAAATGTCGGCAGAGAGTCTACGAAGAACCGTATAGATGTTTTGGGTGATGTGGATAACTGTGTTATGATTCTTGATAACATTTACAGTTCTTATCATCATACTCGAGGCAATAGAGATTATGGAAGCATTACATTTGACCCAACTGAGAAGAGTGGTTCTGTCCTTACATTGAATCTTGTGGGTGATAACAGATTGGGTTGCATCCAATATGACAACCCAAGTAAAGACAAAGATGATACAATAAATAATTATCTGGTTATAGAGGGAGAGGGGTCATTGACCGTAGCAGATGCTGATTTTTACCAACAAAATGGATATGACACGGCGGCCGGGGGAAAATATGGATATTATTCAAATCATTACGATTCTGCGATAGGTAATGCTGATGATAGGGATAATACATACGGAATTAAGATCAATAGCGGAACTATCTTTGCTGGTACCACAGCTGCAGAAAACTGTTCTGCAATCGGAGGTGGAGGAAATGGTGTAGGAGAAGTCATCATTAATGGAGGCACTGTGACAGCAGTTGCTAGTACAACTGGTACAGCTATCGGTGGCGGTATCGGATATTCATCCCAAGGAGGCAAAGGACTGGTAACCATCACTGGTGGTAACATTTATGCTTACAATCATGCAAATCCTTATGGTATACCTAGTTCGGCAATTGGTGGTGCTGGTTCCAGCGCATCTACAGGTACTGAAGGTACTGTTATAATTACAGGCGGTAATGTATATGCCTTGTCAGGACTAGGAACTGCAATCGGCGGAGGAAGCAGTAAAACCAAGCATGGCGGTAAAGGTGTCGTGAAAATATCAGGTGGTAACATTATCGCTAAAAGTTTAACTACGACAAGTACAGGAATTGGGGGCGGAAGCTCTTACACAGGGACATATAACCCAAGTAGCGGTCATACGAAAAATGGTGGTGATGCGGAAATTACCATCAGTGGTAATCCGATTATCCGTACAGGCTCGATTGGAGGCGGTTCGCCTGGAAAGGGAGAGAGCCAGGGTGGTAAGATCGGTAATGCTAAGATTACTATCAGTGGAGGCGATATCCAGGCTCAGTTTGTAATGGCGGATTCCCCGAATAATACGTTTGAAATGTCTGATGGAATCATTAGAAATAGTGCAACATCAGATCAGGAGTATTATTGTATCCAAGAAAATGGTGGAGCAGTTTATATGGAGAAAGGCCAGTTTACCATGACTGGTGGAGAAATCAGATCATGTTCCGCAGATAAGAACTCCTCATCAAAAGGTGGAGCTGTATATATTGAAGGAGATGATAAGACTATATTTACCATGAGTGGCGGAACAATCAGAGAATGTAGGGCCAATTCAGATGGTGGTGCTGTTTATCTCAAAACTGGAATAGTGGAGATTACCGGAGGTACAATTCAAGGAAATGTTGCATACGACGGTAATGGAGGAGCTATCAGTATTTTGGGAGGTAACTTTACACTAAATGGCGATGAGGCTTCTATCACTGAGAATGCAGCATTTGGTACAGGTGGCAAAGGTCATGGAGGCGGTATTTATGTGGCTCCAGCGTCAGCTACAGCAAGTGATGTTATCGATGTTCAATTAATTTCTGGAAGTATTTCTGGAAATTCTGCAGATGGTAATGGTGGCGGAATCTGTGTTGATATGGGAGTCAATACTACTGCATCTTTAAGCGTCGTTGTAGGTGAAGAGAATTCTAATCTTGTTGCTAGCGCGAATCCAGATATTACTAGTAATTCTGCATCGTCAAAAGGTGGAGGTATGTATGTGAATGGAGCCAAAGCGAGTGTGCTTTTGTACGATGGAAATATTCTTTATAACGGAACTTCATCATATCAGGTTAATCCGGACATAACAGTGGATGGTGGCGGAGTAGTTACCTTGAGTAAGTCTGGTATTACCACGCAGGTCACAATCACTTTCAATGATAATGCTTATTATTATACTCGAGGAGTCAAAAATGATGATGTCTCTAAGAAACAATATGTTGTTACTGCTGCGCAAAGTATACTTGATGAGAATATTAAATATGAATTTCCTAACAACTTCTATCCTAACTTTAAAGGTTGGGCTACAAGAAAGGATGCAAAAGAAGCTGAATATATCGGAGGCCAGGCTATCTCGTTTAATGATCATATAGAATTGTTTGCCGTCTGGGGGGAATAGTTTCCGGTAGTAAGTCATCCCAATAGGCCTGCTTTTGGCTGTATTGCTTAACATATTGATATTCAGATGATTAGTTGTATTTGCCTGCAGTCAAAAGATGGCAGGCAAATACCTTTAATGTGTTGATTCATAGCATTTTAGGTCTGACGCTGATATTGATGCATCACGCACCACAGCTGGCGAAGTACGCCAGGCCAGCTGCTCAAAAAGATTGCACAGTTCACTGGCCTTGAGATCAGTGAGATTGAAAAGTTGAGTTTGTGATCAAACCTATAGGTTTTGAAATAAATTTTGACGAGAGAATCGTCCTTCCAGCAGCATGGGAGGGCGATTTTTCTTTTTATCCGAATACTTTTTGTGTACACGGATAAGTCTCCGGAACTTTGCTGAATGTATAATTAAACTCTAAGTTTTATGGAGAAGTCAAATGTAAGGAAAGTGAAGGGTGCGACTGGACAGCAGTATGCAGAGCTTCTGTGTGATTTTATGTTTAAGAGA
>JAEIGA010008873.1_pt1 | contig 15212 bp, 23 predicted proteins | sample 9270691 | NCBI WGS metagenome assembly JAEIGA01 (sample SAMN17057246, study PRJNA624740) | gut metagenome | biome: biome; isolation source: fecal sample | host: Bos grunniens | place: China: Xizang | collected 2019
ACTAAAAAAAAGAAAGCAGATTATTATTAATAAGTAGGTGAGTAAATAATGTTAAAGGAAATAAAACAATTATTTAATTATAGGAAACTATGGAAACACCAAAAGAATAGAAATAAAAATTTAAGAAAGAAAGTAAATAAACTATCAAAAGGAATAAGTGAAGAATTAAAGTTAGATGTTACTAATGATGAGATTAAGAAATTAAGAGCAGAAGTTAGACTACTAAAAAAGCAAGTAACAAAAGCAAATTTAGAAGCACAAAGATATTTTGATATGTTAATGGAAAAGGTGGAAGAATGATTAATTTAATAATAGCAATAGTATTAATATTAATAGGTATAGGGATAATGTGTATATTCCAAATAAATAGAGATAATGAATTACAGAATAGAATTAATAGGGCAATAGAACTTATGTATGATAAAGCAACATTTAATTTAAATGATAAATATGGAAAAGTATTTTTAGAATTTTTAAAAATATTAGGTGGAGATGTAGATGAGTAAAGAAAAAATGTTAGAAGATTTAATTTATGAAGTTTTATGTGATATAGAAAGTGATTTTGAAAATGAACTTACAATAAGCGATATTTATAAAAAATTAGTTAGAGTTAGAAGAATAACAACAGATAGCAATTTAGAATTAGAAGTTGCTTTAGGAGAAGAATTATTTTTGGAGATGTAGATGATGAATAAGGAAGAAATAAAACTAACTGAATATTTACATAACATCATAGAAAATAATATGTCATTAAGAAACGAAAATGATAGGTTATGGAAACAAAAACTAGAGTATATAGATAGAATATCAAAAGCAATAGAATATATAAAAATATATAGAAGTTACGAAAATATAGATGGAAAAGATTATTTAAAAGGTAGAGATGAAATTGGTAATTTAGGTCTTTCTCAAGTAGATGAACTTTTAGAAATATTAGGAGGAAAAGAATGAAAGAAAAAACATTAATTAAATGTAATGAAGATGGTTCAATAGAATACATTGGATATATAAAAATGTTAGATAAAATAGTAGATATAATTGATGAATTTAGTTATCCAAATAAATTAGTTTTATTAGATAAATACATAGAAATTTTAAGAATAGTTAAAGGAGGTAAAGAATGAAGATAATAGATTTAGCAGAAAAACAAAGAAATAATGAAATATTACCAAAACATATAAGATACGAAGGTGAAGATTTATATTTTGATGGAGTTACATATTGTGATGAACAAGGAAATAACGATATTTTTGATATAATAGCAATGAATTATAATGCTCTAACTCATTTGTATGATGAAATAGAAATAATAGAAAATAAAGAATATGAGGATATAAAAACTATAAGAATAGATGAAAATGGATATTTACATACTGAAAATGGCAGTTGGAAAGGTAGAAAAATGGATTTAGATATAGCAAATAAAATCAATGCTTTAATAAGAAATCAAAAATATATATTAGAAAGGTTAGATAAATGAAAGAAGATTTATTAAAAATAATCAATCATTATGGAGTGATGCCACAATTAAAATATTTTCAAAGTGAAGTATTTGAATTGAATGAAGCAATTATAAAATATGAGGATTATTATTACGAAAATTATGATGATGGAATTGGGAAAGTAGATTGGGCAAGATGGAGAGAACACATAGCAGAAGAAATTGCAGATGTATTAGTTATGCTTTATCAGTTTGTAGAATACTACAATATAGACCAAGTAGAACTTTGTAAAACAATGGATTTTAAGATAAATAGACAACTAGAACGTATAAAAAATTCAAAATAATGCAGTTTGCACAAAAAGTCACATTCAGTAATGATATAATAGTAATGTGAGAAAATCACAAAAAACATTTGAAGCCTCATTTCTAGCACTACTTTAATTAGTAGTGTATTGATGGTAAATAGTTTCATATATAATCACCTTCTTTATTTTATATACAAAAAAAGTTTACCATTAATACAGTACCAATTAAGGTACAAACACTATTGATATATAAAAGTTTAGGGGATCAAGGTAATAGACAAGTTGAATGTGTAGTTTTAAGACTTGTAATTCTCTCAGAAATGCTACAAAGTGTTGTAGGCATACAACATAAACCTTTATATCATTAGTTATAATAAGATACCACTTTAGGTAAAGCAGTGGCATCATCTCTTTATATTATTTAGTAATAAAAGTATTGATAATTTAATTATCAGTACATTGGATAATATATAAAATGTTGGAGCATTAAAGGTTGAAACAATTGGAGGTATGCTAAATCTCAAAATAGATATACTTCTAAAAGTACTTCAAAAGTAGTGGTTAATATTAGTTGCAAATGATATTAACATAAAAGCCTTTATATTATCTGATGTAGTGCTAATTAAGTTTTAGTGCTAATGTTTTTCATTTTAATAGCAGTACAAATAACTAAGGTTATGTACTCTTATAGGGGATTGGAGTATTCCAGTCGGAGAAGCATCTTAATAGGTGTTTTTTTATTGGGTGATATTATGAAAGATAAAAAGGAGATAGATATATATTATTGTTTTAGGTATAAGTGCAAGAGATGTCCTAAACAAAGAGAATGTGAAGAAAAAATAAAGGAGCATAAAAAGAATGCTAAAGACTTGTAGTAAATGTGGGGTAGTAAATGAAGGGCATATATGTCCATATAGAAAGCCTAGAAACAACAAGAGAGATAGTAAAGCCGATAAGTTTAGAAAGACACAGGCTTGGATAAAGAAGAGCATAGAGATAAGACAAAGAGATAAATACCTATGTGTAGTATGTATGAATAACTTATACAATACTATCAATACATATAACTATAACAAGTTAGAAGTACATCATATAGTAAGCATCAATGAGGACTATGATAAGAGATTAGATAATGATAACCTAATAACGTTGTGTAATTTCCACCACAAAATGGCAGAGTGTGGAGATATACCTAGAGAAGAACTACTTGAATTGGTGAAAGAGTAATCCCCCCCAGTATTTCAAATAAAAATATTTTGGTGGTTGTAGTCCACACCTAGCACTCACATTCACACAATTTAAAAAAATACATATGTTTTTTGGAAAGGATAAATATGAGAAGATATGAAAATGTAGAAATAACAAAGTTAATTCCTTATGAGAATAATGCAAGAACTCATAGTGAAGAACAAGTAGAAAAGATAGCTAACTCAATAAAAGAGTTTGGATTTATTAATCCAGTATTAATAGATAGTGAATATGGAATAATTGCAGGGCATGGAAGGGTACTAGGTGCAACAAAACTTGGTATGACAGAAGTGCCTTGTTTATTTATAGAAGATTTAACAGAAGCACAAAAAAGAGCCTATATACTTGCAGATAATAAATTAGCATTAGATGCAGGATGGGATGAAGAACTTTTAAAAATAGAACTAGATGAACTTCAAAAGTTAGATTTTAATATTGAATTAACAGGATTTAGTTTTGAAGAATTAGAGGAATTAAATCCAATTCAATTAGAGGCACAAGAAGACGACTTTGATGTCACACCACCAGAAAAACCTAAATCTAAATTAGGGGATATCTATCAGTTGGGAAGACATAGAGTTATGTGTGGTGATAGCACTTCCGTTGAAGATGTAGAAAAGTTAATGGGTGGTACTAGAGTGGATTTACTATTAACTGACCCACCATATAATGTTGCTTATGAAGGTAAAACAAAAGATGCATTAACTATTGAAAATGACAATATGGATAATGATAATTTTAGAGATTTCTTAAGAAGTGCATTTTATAGTGCCGATAACGTTATGAAAGAGGGAGCAGTATTTTATATATGGCACGCTGACTCTGAAGGTTATAATTTTAGAGGTGCTTGTTTTGATATTGGTTGGAAAGTTCGTCAATGTTTAATTTGGTGTAAAAATTCAATGGTTATGGGAAGACAAGATTACCATTGGCAACACGAACCTTGTCTTTATGGTTGGAAAGAAGGAGCAAGTCATTTGTGGGCAAGTGATAGAAAACAAACCACTATATTAAACTTTGATAGACCATCAAGAAATGCAGAACATCCTACTATGAAACCTGTGCCTTTATTTGATTACCAAATAAAAAATAACACTAAAAAGGAAGATGTTGTTTTAGACTTGTTTGGTGGTTCTGGTACAACTCTTATTGCTTGTGAACAAAATGGGCGAAATGCTTATTTGATGGAACTAGATCCACGATATGTTGATGTAATAATTAATCGTTGGGAAAACCTAACTGGAGAAAAGGCAGTGTTATTAAATGATAGTAGTAGCAACTAATGAAGAATATAACCTAGCACAAAAGCGATTTAAAGGGCAAGAAATCATTAAAACAGGAGTAGGTGGTATAAATATACTAAATACTTTAAAAGAAGCCGACAAAGGGCAGAAAATTACGAATTTTGGCTATGTAGGAAGTAATGTTATACCAATAGGAACTGAAGTAAGGGTTGGAGAGTGTAAGTTATACCATCCAAATGTAGAATATGAAGAACCTACATATAAACTAGATGGAGATATAACTTGTTATACTTCAAACGATTTTGTATTAAGTACAGATATAAAAGAGCCAGTAGTATTTGATATGGAATTGGCTTATATACTAGCATTAGGATTTAAAGATGTAGAAAGCATCAAAATAGTAAGTGATAACCTATCACTAAAAAAATATGAAGAAATGATAAAGGAGAATTAATTATGATAGAAAAAGTAAACCCATGCCATCCAGATAAAGTGGCAGATAGAATTGCAGGAGCAATAGTAGACCTAGCATATTCTAAAAATGAAAATCCAAAGGTAGCAGTAGAAGTGCTAATAGGACATGGAGTATGCCATGTAATAGCAGAAACAAGCGAAGTATTTACTAACGAAGAAGTAGATGCAATAGTAAAAAGAATAGCAGGAAATATTGAATTAGATTTAGTGGTAGTGCCACAAGATATTCACTTGGCTACTAATCAAAGTGAAAAAGTAAGATGTGGTGATAATGGAATATTCAAAGGTGTTCCATTAACTGAAAACGAAAATCATATTAGTAGGTTGGCAAGAAATATTTATGAAATATATCCTACTGATGGAAAGTATATTTTAACTGATGATAAGTTTATAATTTGTCAAAGCAATGCAAAAAATGAAAATTTAAAACTACAATCCGAAGGAATACGAAGAGAAGTAATTATTAATCCACTTGGAGAATGGACAGGTGGAACTGATGTAGATACAGGAGCAACTAATAGAAAGTTAGGTTCTGATATGGCACAAAGTGTAACAGGTGGAGGTCTACATGGGAAAGACTTATCTAAAGCCGATGTATCAGTAAATATTTATGCTTTTAGAAAGGCACAAGAAATAGGAGAAGTAGTAAGTCTAAATTGTGCCATTGGAGATGAATATATAGATGGAAGACCTTATAGTGAAATAGTAGAAGAAGCAAGAGAATATATTAATTCACTTGGTGGATTTGAAAAATTTGCAGAATGGGGATTATTTTAATAAGTAGGTGATAGAATGAAAAATAAAATGACCTTGAACGAACAGGCTCAAGAGATTTTAAGAATAGCACAGGAACATGGAGTAGAACAAAACTTCTTTTTTATAACTACATTTAAAAGATACCAAGTTCAAATAAATATCTTAAATGAATTAGAAAAAAAGATAAATGAAGATGGTGCATTAGTAACTAAAGAATATGTAAAAGGAAGAGGTAACTTATATACTCATCCTGCTATTGGAGAATACAACAAGACATCAACATCTGCTAACCAAACAGTAGCAACACTAATTAAGATAATTAAATCATTAAGAAATGATGAAGATAGTGTAGAAACTGATGATGAACTATTACAAGCATTAGGAATTAAGTAATGAATAATAGAGCATATCTTTATGCAAAGAAAAGTATTAAGGCAAAGGAAGTGCCTAAATATGTAAAGAAACAAATGAAAGAGTTCATCAAAATAGCAGATGGCAAAGATGAAAAATATTATATAAATGAAGATAAAGTAAAACAAATAGAAAATATATTAAAGTTATTGATAATGCCAAAAGGTTTAAAAGCAGGGAAATCTCTTTACGAGTGTACTTGTGATTATCAATGGCTTTTTTATATTTCAGTATTAGCAGTAGTTCATAGAGATAATCCAGAGAAAAGAAGATATGAAACTGCAATATTAGAAATATCAAGAAAAAACTTTAAAACATATACAGTTGGAACATTGTTTATACTGTTATTTTTTATGGAACCGAAATTCAGTAAGTTTTATTCAGTTGCTCCTGATGGTGCTTTATCAAGGGAAGTTAAAACTGCAATAGAAGAAACATTAAAATCTAGTCCTTTAATATATCAACATAAAGAAGAACCTAGATTTAAGATATTAAGAGATTATATAACTTTTAAATTAAAAGATAGTAGATATTATCCTCTTAACTATTCAAGTAGTAGAATGGATGGTAAACTTCCAAATGTATTCCTAGCAGATGAAGTTGGAGCATTACCAAATCCATATCCTATTGAAGCCATGAGGTCTGGACAATTAAATATATTAAATAAACTAGGGTGTATAATCAGTACCAAATACCCTACAATAAATAATCCGTTTGAGGATGAAGTCGCATATGCAAAAAGGGTATTAGATGGACTAGAAGAGGATGAAACAATATTTGCTTTATTATATGAACCTGATAATACTAAAAATTGGACTACTGATGATTTAATATTAAAACAAAGTAATCCAGTAGCATTAGAGATACCAGAGATATGGGAAGATTTACTTAAAAAAAGAGCAAGAGCCATTGCAATAGAAAGTGCAAGAGAAAACTTCTTAACTAAACATTGTAATATCATATATCAAGGTATGGGAACAGAAGCCTATGTTGATGTTAATGACTTACAACAATGTAGAGTTAATAAAATAAATTGGGAAGGTAGAGATGTATATCTAGGAGTGGACTTATCAATGACAAACGACAACTGCTCTGTTGGTATGGTTGCAGAAGATGAAGGCAAGATATTAATGGATGCAGTAGCATTTATTCCAGAGGGTAGAATTGATGAAAAAACTCAATTTGAAAAAGTAGATTATAGAAGTTTTATAAATGCTTTAAAATGTGTTGCTTGTGGTAATAAGACAGTAGATTATGGAGTTATTGAAGATTTTGTATTCCATATAGAAGAAAAATATAAAGTAAATGTAAAAGCATTAGGTTATGACAGATTTAATGCTTTAAGTTCTGCTCAAAAATGGGAAAATGGTGATGGTGGAAAGTATGCAGGAATGAATTGTATTCAAATAAGGCAACATTCAGATACATTACATCCACCTACTAAATTACTATATGAAAAAATAGTAAATAAAGAAGTAGAGTATGAAGAAAATAAATTATTAGAGATAAATTTTGAAAATGCTAGATGCACTTACGATACAAATATGAATAGATACGTTACAAAGAAAAAATCAAATGGGAAAGTAGATATGGTAGTAAGCTTAATAAATGCTATGTATCTATTACAACAGGATATTGTCTTTGAAGATGGGTTCATATGCCAAACTTTTTAGGAAGGGGGTGAGATGATGGGAATATTTGATAGATTTAGAAAAAGGTCAGTTGTTGATATAGATGCAATAAGTGATCCTATTCTAAAAGCATTGTTAACTGGAGATGCTATTGATAGAAACAAAGCCTTATCAATACCAGTAGTTAGTGGATATGTAGATTTAATATGCAATACGTTTGCAATGATACCTTTTAAACTTTATAAAGAAACTACTAAAGATGGAAAGAAAGTAACAGAAGAAATTGATGATGAAAGAGTAGATATTATTAATTATGATACTTATGATACTTTAGATGGATTTCAATTTAAAAAGGCAATATGTGAAGATTACCTATTAGGAAAAGGTGGTTATGCTCACATTAAAAAAATAAGCAATAAATTTAAGGGTTTATTTTATGTTGAGTGTGATAAAGTAACAGTACAAAAAAATACTGATCCTATTTTTAAAAAAGTTGAATTTTTAGTAAATGCAACACCATATAAAAATTATGATTTTATAAAATTATTAAGAAATACAAAAGATGGAGCAAGTGGGGTTGGTTTAACTACTGAAATAGAAAAAGCACTACAAACTGCATTTAAAAGATTAACGTATGAATTTGAATTAACTGCAACAGGTGGATCAAGAAAGGGATTTATTAAATCTCAAAAACATTTGGATGAAAAAGCAATGGAACGATTAAAAACTGCTTGGGAACAATATTATAGTGGAAATGCTAATACAGTTATTTTAAATGATGGTATGGAGTTTCAAGAAGCAAGTAATACTTCAAGAGAAAATGAAATTAATGAAAAAAATAAAACATTTGCTGATGAAGTAAAGATTATATTCCATATAGGTAATAATTATGATGATTTTATAAAAAATGCAATAATGCCAATAGCAACTGCATTTGCAACTGCTTTAAATAGGGATTTCTTACTTGAAAAAGAGAAAAAAGAGCTGTATTTTGCACCAGATACTAAGGAATTATTAAAAGGAAGTCTTAAAGAAAGATATGATGCTTATAAAATAGCAATAGAAACAGGATTTAAGACTAGAAACGAAATAAGGTATATGGAAGATGATGATGCAATAGAAGGACTAGATATGATTAATTTAGGACTTGGAGATGTACTTTTAAATGCAGAAACAGGTGAAATATACATACCAAATACTAATAAACTATTCAAAATGGGTGAAAATCCACAAGAAACTGTGCAAAATGTAGATAATAATGCTAATAATACACCAAATTTCATAGAAAATGGGCAAAATAACGAAGATTTAGGCGAAAAAGGTATAAATACCCTAGAAGAAGAAAAAGAGCCTAAAAATAGCGAAAAAATGCCAAAGAAAGGGGGTGTAGAAGATGAAAGTAGAAATTAGAGAAGATAGTGTCCACATAACAGGATACGTGAATGCAATCGAAAGATACAGTAAGCCTATAAGAGAGAGTGTAAGAGGTCAAATAAGAACTTTTATAGAAAGAATTAAAGCAGGAGTATTTAAAACTGCATTAAAAAGAAATGATGATGTAAAAGTATTACTAAATCATAACCATGAAAGAGTTTTGGCAACAACAAAAGATGGAAATGCAAAACTTGAAGAGGATAATATAGGTTTAAGAGCAGAAGTAGATATTTATGATGCTGAAGTTATTGAGAAAGCAAGAAATGGAAAGTTAGTTGGTTGGAGTTTTGGGTTCTATGCAAATGCTGATGAAGTAGGAGCAGAAGGAGAAACTGAAACAAGAACAATTACTGACTTGGATCTAATTGAAGTATCAATATTAGATGACACTAAATCACCTGCTTACTATGGTACAAGCATAGAAGCAAGAAGTGAAGATGAAAAAGTGCTTGAATATAGAACAATTACTGAAGAGATACAAGAAATTAATGAAGAAGCATACAAAAAACATGATGAAGTTTATGAAGAAAGCGAAGAAGCACATAAACAGATTGAAGAAGAAAAAATGAATGCTTTAATTGATATAGTAGTTAATAAAGTTCTTGAAAAATTGAATGGTACTAGGGAAGAAAAGACAATACCAGAAGAAACTCTAGTTGAAGAAGAACAAGTGGAAGAAGAAAGAACCACAATAGACTATTCTGAATTTGAACAAAGAATAGCAAATTTATAGCCTGAACAATGAAAATTGTTTTAATAAAGGAAAGGAAGGAAAGTATGAACATAAAAGGTTTAGAAGAAAAAAGAAATGACCTTAAAAGTCAACTAAATTCAATGCTAGAAACTGCAAAAGCAGAAGAAAGAGCAATGAATGAAGAAGAAGTATCTAAATTTGATGAAATAGAAAAAGAAATCAAAAATATAGATGCTACTATTGAAAGAGAGGAGAAAGTGAATAATATGGAAGAAAAAGAAATAAAAGTAGAAGAAAATCAAGAAACAGTTGAAGTTAAAGAAGAAAGAGCATTTAAAGAATATATTTTAAACGAAAGAGCAGGAGAATTAGTTGCAGGTTCTAAAGGAGCAGTAATCCCAACAAGTATAGCAAACAAAATTATGTCAAAAGTATATGACATTTGTCCAATACTAGAAAGAAGTACAAAATATAATGTTAAAGGAAATTTAGAATTACCATTCTATGATGAAAAATCTAGTGCTATTACAATGGCATATTCTGCTGAATTTACTTCATTATCAAGTAATGCAGGTTCATTTGATAAAATTGAATTAACAGGATTTTTAGCAGGAGCATTAACATTAGTAAGTAATTCATTAATTAATAATTCTAATTTTGATATAGTAAATTTTGTTATTAATGAAATGGCAAAAGCAATTGCTAGATTTATTGAAAAAGAATTATTAGTAGGAACTTCAGGAAAAGTTGCAGGTTTAAGTGGTGTAACTCAATCTGTTACAACTGCAAGTGCTACTGCAATTACTGCTGATGAAGTTATCAAATTAAAAGATACAGTAAAAGATGCTTATCAAAATAATGGTATATTCGTAATGTCAAATGCTACAAGAACTGCATTAAGACTATTAAAAGATGGTAATGATAGATATTTACTACAAGATGATGTAACTGCACCATTTGGAGCAACATTACTTGGAAAACCTGTATATGTATCAGATAATATGGATGATATAGCAGGTGGTAAAACAACTATTTACTATGGTGATATGTCTTGTTTAGCAACTAAATTCTCAGAAGATGTTAACATTCAAGTGTTAAGAGAAAGATATGCTGATGCACACGCTACTGGTGTTATTGGTTGGGTAGAATTTGATGCAAAAGTAGCAGATGCTCAAGGTATTGCTAAATTAGTTCAAAAATCTGCTTAATAAGTAGGTGATATAAATGTATAAAGCATTAGTTAGTTTTAGTGGAAAAATTTCAATGTCAAAAGGACAAGTAAAAGAAATAGCTGATAAAGAAGTCGTTAAAGACTTACTTGAAGCAGGTTACATTGAAGAAGTAAAATCTACTAAAAAAGAAGAACCAAAATCTACTAAAAAGAAAAAAGTAGAAGAATAATTAAATAAATTTGTTCAGGCAGACCTTCTTGAAAGGAGGAAGAATAAATGATTAGTAAAGTAAGTGAAATTACTGCTGAAAGAATTGCTAATTACATCAGATTAGATGAATATGATGATGTAGAATTAGAAACTTATCTAAATGTTGCTAAAAATTATATTTCCAACTATACAGGCATACCAGAAACAGGTGAAGGAGAAAATCTTGATACCTATTCTGATTTTGTTATAGTAGTATATGTTCTATGTCAAGATATGTATGATAATAGAGCAATGTATGTTGATAGTTCAAACATAAATAAAGTAGTGCAAACTATATTAGATATGCACACAAGGAATAATATATGATAAATGCAGGAAGTTATAATAAAAAAATATCTATATATCAAGTAGTAATAAGTGTGGATGATGCAGGATTTAAAACTAAATCTAAAAGTATCATCCTTAATGCTTATGCTAAAGTAAAAACTACAAGAGGATTTACACTAATAGCAAATGATACTGATTTTGAAAAAGCATATACCAATTTTACAATAAGATTTCCAAGAGTAGAAATAAGCAGAGATATGCTAATAGAGTATAATGGTAAGACTTATTCAATAGAATACTTAAATAATATTGATGAAAAGAATATAGAGTTAGAAATTCAAGCGAAAGTAGTTGAAAAGTAATGGCTAGATTAAAACTAGAACTTCCAACAGACTTAATCAAACAATTTGAAACACTAGAAAAAACTACTGATGATGTAATGAGTAAAGCAACTAAAGCAGGTGCAGAAGTTGTTTATAAAAACATTAAAAATAATATGAGTTCAGTTTTTAGTGGTTCGACAAAATCAAAAATGGAAGCAGGGTTAAAAATCACTAGAACTTATAAATCACCTAAAAAAGAAACAATAGGTAACTTTGTAGGGTTCTATGGTTACATTCCATTCTCTGATCCTAATAGAAAAGTTTTCAGAAGAAAAGGAGCAGGTGGAACAGCCTATGAAACAACAAAAGGTGTGCCTAGAGAGTTCTTGGCTAATTTATATGAGTATGGGAGTAATGAAAAAGGTATTAGTGGTTCAAGATTTATTAAGAAATCTCAAAAAACAAAAGAGATTGAAAAAGCAATGCAAGAAGTTATTGATAAAGAAACAGATAAGGTGATTAAATGAATGAAGAAATAGTATCTATATTTAAAGATTTTAAAGTCAATGATAAAAGTATTCCAGTACATCATTTAAGATATAAAGGAAAAACAAAGACATTTATAACTTGGTCAATCATAAGTGAAGTACCAAGTTTAAGTGGTGATGATGAAGATTTGTATAGTGTAACTTCAGTTGATATACACATATATAGTGATGGCAATTATTTAGATATTGTAAAAGAAGTGAAGAAAGCAATGAAAGAAAGTAATTGGTTATGGTCAGAAGATAGTCCAGAAATGTATGAAGATGATACAGAACTATACCATAAGACTATAACATTTGAAAAAGAAAGGATGATATAATGGCTAAGATAGGTTTAAATAACTTTAAATATTCAGTATTGACTGAAGAAGGTGGAGTTGCATCTTATGAAGGAGCTAAAACATTAGGTAAAGCTATAGATTGTAAAGTTTCTATTGAAAAATATGAAGCAGAATTATATGCAGATGATAGTTTGGCAGAAAGTGATTATACTTTTAAAAAAGGTACTATTACTTTAACAATAGATGAAGATGATGACACAGTATTTGCTGAATTACTAGGACACGAAGTTGATGAAGAAACTGGCGAAATGGTAAGAAAAGATACTGATGTTGCACCTTATGTTGGAGTTGGAAGAATATTAACTAAAATAGTAAATGGAAATTACAAATATAAAGTAGAGTTCTTACCAAAAGTTAAATTCTCTGAACCAGAACAAGAAGAAGCAACAAAAGGAGATAGTATTGAATTCAAAACTCCATCAGTTGAAGGAACAGTAGTAAAACTAGAAAATGGAATTTGGTCTAGAGCAAAAACATTTACATCAAAAGAAGAAGCAATTTCATATTTAGATGGCTTAATGGCTAAATAATAATAATTGAAATTCCGAAGAAATAGTGAAAAAATCTAATAGAAGGAGTTAGGCATAAGGCTTAACTCCTTTTTTTGTTAATTAAGGAGAGAGAAAATGAAAGATTATAAATTTGAATTAGAAACAGAAGATAAAAAATATCAATTAGTATTTAACTTGAATGTAATGGAAGAAATACAAGAAGAATATGAAACACTTGAAAAGTGGGGAGAACTTACTGATGGTAAATCAGGAGAAGTTAATGTAAAGGCATTAATATTTGGTTTAACTGCTATGATGAATGAAGCAATAGAGATGGAAAATGATGAAAAAGGCACAAATGAGCCATTATTTACTAAAAAACAAGTAGGAAGAATAATAACTAAAGCAGGAGTAGGAGAAAGTGCTAAAAAATTAAATGAAGCAATAGTGGAAAGCACAAAAAGTGATGTAAAAAACGTATAATCCAAGATGAAGATGAAAACAAACCTGTTGACTTCACTTGGTTTTATTTTATAGGCAGGAATAAGTTAGGATTTACTTATAAACAAGTAGGAAGACTTACTTTAAGAACATTTAATAAATTATATCAGCATTATAAAAATGATTTTGATATGGAAATGTTATTAAAAAATAAAAATGTAACTTATAAAGAGTTAGAAGAAAAACAAATAGAAAACGAAGAATGGTTTTAAGGAAGGAGGGAAAATATGGCAGTAGGAACTAAAGTCGAAATCCAAGGTGAAAACGAGTATAGGAAAGCCTTGAAAGATATTACTTCAAGTTTAAAGTTGATGTCAAGTGAGTTAAAACTTACAAATACAGAGTTTGCAAATGGTGATAAATCTGTTAGACAAACTAAAACATCATATGAAAATATGAACAGAGCAGTACAGGATCAAAAAGCAAAAATTGCAGAATTAAAAACTGTATTGGCACAAGCAGAGCAACAATATGGAAGTAATAATGAAAAAGTAAAAATGTTTAAGACACAACTTAATAATGCAGAAAATCAGTTGAAGCAAATGGAAAGTGCAACAGATAAAAGTACAAGCGAATTAAGAGAAATGCAACAAGGATTTGATGATGCAGGACAAGGTGCTATTTCATTTGGAGATATACTTAAAGCAAATGTGTTAGGTGATGTTATTGTAGGTGGACTTAAAGCATTAGGTGATGCAGTAGTAGATGTAGGGAAAAAATTCATAGATGTAGGAAAACAAGCAATAGATGGTTATGCAGATTTTGAACAACTAGAAGGTGGAGTTAAGAAACTTTTTGGTGATGAAATGGCAGAAACAGTTAAGAAAAATGCAAATGATGCTTTTAAAACTGCTGGAATGACTGCAAATGAATATATGGAAACAGTAACATCATTTAGTGCTAGTTTGATTAATTCATTAGGTGGAGATACTGCAAAAGCAACAGAATATGCAGATACGGCAATCCAAGATATGTCAGACAATGCTAATACATTTGGTACTGATATGTCAATGATACAAAATGCTTATCAAGGTTTTGCAAAAGGTAATTACACAATGTTAGATAACTTAAAACTCGGTTATGGTGGTACTAAAACAGAAATGGAAAGATTGTTATCAGATGCTGAAAAAATAAGTGGTGTTAAATATGATATATCAAGTTTTGCAGATATAACACAAGCAATACATGTTATGCAAGAAAAAATGAGTATAGCAGGAACTACATCAGCAGAAGCAAGTAAAACTATAAGTGGTTCAATATCATCAATGAAAAGTGCTTGGAGTAACTTGATTACAGGATTAGCAGATGATGGTGCAGATTTAGGGCAGTTAATGAATAATGTAATTGAAGGTGTTTTTGGTAAAGATGGAGAAGGTGGAGTTTTAAATAACATATTACCTAGAATAGAAATAGTGATAGATAATATTGTAGAACTATTACCAACAATAATAGATAAGATAGTTGGATTTATGCCACAGTTATTAGAAACAGGAATGAGTATTTTGCAAAAAATAATGGATGGTATAACTACTTTGATACCTCAATTAATGCCAGTAGTGATTAACATAATAAATACATTAGTTAATTTTATCATTGAAAACTTACCAACAATAATAAATGCAGGTATTCAAATATTGTTGTCGTTAATACAAGGTATAGCA
>JAEIGA010008874.1_pt1 | contig 15210 bp, 11 predicted proteins | sample 9270691 | NCBI WGS metagenome assembly JAEIGA01 (sample SAMN17057246, study PRJNA624740) | gut metagenome | biome: biome; isolation source: fecal sample | host: Bos grunniens | place: China: Xizang | collected 2019
GGCGGCATACTCAAGCGGTAAGCCGGCATTGGGTGTAGGTGCCGGTAACACTCCTGCTATCATTGATGACAGCGCAGATATCCTTCTTGCAGTTAACTCGATTATTCATTCTAAAACCTTTGATAATGGTATGATTTGTGCCTCTGAGCAGTCTGTTATTGTTCTCGAGAGCATCTATGATGCAGTTAAAGAAGAATTTGCAACCCGTGGTTGCTATTTCTTAAATCCCGAGGAAACCGAAAAGGTTCGCAAAACTATCATCATCAACGGCGCTCTTAATGCAAAAATCGTTGGACAACCCGCTGCTAAAATTGCCGACCTTGCGGGTGTAATCGTTCCTGAAGGCACTAAAATTCTTATCGGAGAGGTTGAGAGCGTTGAGCTTTCGGAAGAGTTTGCACACGAAAAGTTAAGCCCTGTTCTTGCTATGTATAAGGCTAAGGATTTTGCCGAGGCTCTTGATAAGGCCGATAAGCTCGTTGAAGACGGTGGTTTCGGTCATACTTCAAGCGTATATCTCAATGAAGTAACCGAAACTGAAAAGCTTAACGCTTTTGCTGCTCGTATGAAGACCTGCCGTATCCTCGTTAATACTCCTTCTTCTCACGGTGGTATCGGCGACCTTTATAACTTTAAGCTTGCTCCTTCATTAACCCTTGGTTGCGGTTCTTGGGGCGGCAACTCGGTATCTGACAACGTTGGTGTTAAGCACCTATTAAATATTAAAACAGTAGCTGAAAGAAGGGAAAATATGCTTTGGTTTAGAGCTCCTGAAAAGGTTTATATTAAGAAAGGATGCTTGCCGGTAGCTCTTGATGAACTTCGCTCGGTTCGTGGTTCTAAAAAGGCATTTATCGTAACCGACACATTCCTTTATCAAAATGGCTATACCAAGCCTATTACTGATAAGCTTGATGAGATGGGCATTGCTCACACAACATTTTTTGATGTTCAGCCCGACCCGACCCTTAGAAATGCTCAGGATGGCGCTAAGCAGATGGCAGCCTTCCAACCCGATACTATTATAGCTCTTGGCGGTGGTAGTGCGATGGACGCTGCTAAGATTATGTGGGTTCTTTATGAGCATCCCGAGGCTGATTTTATGGATATGGCAATGCGCTTTATTGATATCCGTAAGCGTATTTATACCTTCCCCAAGATGGGTGAAAAGGCATACTTCATTGCTATTCCAACTTCAGCGGGCACAGGTTCTGAGGTAACTCCTTTTGCTGTTATTACCGATGGCGATACCGGAGTTAAATATCCTCTTGCTGATTATGAGCTTCTTCCTAATATGGCAATTATTGATACCGATTTCCATATGTCAGCTCCTAAGGGACTTACCGCAGCTTCGGGTATTGACGCTGTTACCCACGCTGTTGAGGCTTATGCCGCAATGCTTGCTACTGATTATACCGATAGCCTTGCTCTCGGTGCTCTTAAAAACATTTTCAAATATTTACCTCGTGCATACGAAAATGGTCAAACCGATATTGAAGCTCGTGAAAAGATGGCTAACGCCGCAACAATGGCAGGTATGGCATTCGCTAACGCTTTCTTAGGTGTTTGCCACTCTATGGCTCATAAGCTTGGTGCTTTCCATCATCTTCCCCACGGTGTTGCTAACGCTCTTATGATTGAAGAGGTTCTTCGTTTTAATGCTTGTGAGGCTCCCGCAAAGATGGGAACATTCTCTCAGTATGACCATCCCCATACTCTTGCTCGCTATGCAGAAATCGCTGACTACCTTGGACTTGGCGGCAAGACCGATGAAGAGAAGCTTGAAAATCTTATCAAGGCTATTAACGACCTTAAGGCTAAGGTTGGAATTAAGGAAACCATTAAGGATTATGGCATTGATGAAAATGACTTCTTGGCTCGCCTTGATGATATGGTAGAGCAGGCATTCGATGACCAGTGCACAGGTGCTAACCCCCGTTATCCGTTGATGAGCGAAATCAAGCAAATGTATTTAAACGCATATTATGGCAACCACTTTGTTGAATCTAAAAAACCTACTGCCGCTGATATTGTTGCTCAAGCATAAATTTAGGAGGAAATCGAAATGAAACTTGATAGAGTAATCGCAGTAAGAAGCAATAAAACTATTTATCGTGATGGCGATAGATGTGTAAAGGTATTTAATGAAGATTATTCTAAGGCTGACGTTCTTAATGAGGCTTTGAATCAGGCAAGAATTGAGGAAACAGGTCTTAATATACCTAAAATTTTAGAGGTTACTATGGTTGATGGCAAATGGGCTATCGTATCCGAGTATATAGGTGGCAAAACCTTGGCTCAGCTTATGGAAGAGAATGAAGAGAAGAAGGATGAGTATTTAGAACTCCTCGTTAACCTTCAGCTTTCGGTTCACGAAAAGAAGAGTCCTCTTCTTAACAAGCTTAAGGATAAAATGAACCGTAAAATAAGTGAGTCCACCTTCGATGCTACTACACGCTACGAGCTTCATACCCGCCTTGAAGGTATGCCTAAGCATAAAAAGGTTTGCCACGGAGATTTCAATCCATCAAATATTATTATTGCCGAGGACGGCACACCCTATATTCTTGACTGGTCTCATGCAACACAGGGTAATGCATCGGCAGATGTGGCCAGAACCTATTTATTGTTCTGCTTAAATGGTGATACTAATATGGCTAAAAAGTATCTGGATTTGTTTTGCCAAAAGAGTAATACTGCCAAGCAGTATGTTCAGAAATGGATGCCAATCGTTGCGGCTTCTCAGTCGGTTAAGGGCAATGAGCATGAGCGTGAATTCTTGCTATCTTGGGTTGATGTTGTTGAATATGAATAATTAAAAAACAGCAGCTAAGAACTATCTTAGCTGCTGTTTGTATTTTAGGGGAGATAAACCGGTTATTTTTTTAAACTGTTTGCTGAAATGGTATTCATCATAAAAGCCAAGGTTTGAAGCCGTTTCCTTTATACTGATTTTGGGAAAGGTATTAAAATAGGAAATTGCCTCTTCAATCTTAAAATTAAGTATATACTGATGAATTGTGATACCAAATTTCTCCTTAAATTTATTTTCGGCAGTTTTAACCGAAACATTTACCTTGTTTGCGAGTTCTATATTACTGTAAAATTTTTCTGGGTTAGAGTGAATTAAATTTTTGATTTTTGTTGCTGTTTCGGTGTCGTTTTTGTTATGCTTATCCTCCAAAAGCTCGCATATCAGCAAATCAAAATATATATTAGCTTTGCGTTGATTTCCCGAAAGCTTTGATGAAACTATTTGGGAGAAAAAACGTTTGATGTTTTTATTGTTTGAAGCATCGGTTAAGCTTTCAATGGTTTCATCCTTATTGATGTCAAGGTTGCTTCCTATAAGGTCGCCATCCTCTATCGAAAGATGGAAATACATAGTCTTGGTTTCTTTTTGGCAAGGGGATAAACCAAAATGGGTTTGGTTTGCCGAAAGAATTAAGAGGGAGTCTTTTTTAAGATGAAAGGTTTCATCGTTTTGTCCAAATTTCCATTCGCCCGAGAGCATATAAATGAAATCATATTCCTTCATTTTTCGCTTTGGATGAACAAAAGGATTTGCGTAAAAGTTTATATTTGCCTCGGTTACAGTATGTCTTTCATCCAAATTAAAGAAATTTTGCAAGCCGAAACCCCCTTAAAAGATTTTCTTTATTTTACATTGTTAATTCCTTTTTGTCAATTCCAAATATAAGTATTTTGTTTTACAATAACTTTGGATGGTGGTATTATGCGCATTTACGGCAAGGGCTTTAACTTTTCGCAGGATGGCCCGGGAAACCGCTTGGTTTATCATCTTGCGGGTTGTAATATGAAATGTATTTGGTGCTCAAATCCTGAGGGTTTGGATTTTTCTGCCGGCAAGGATTATTCGATAGAAGAAATCCTGAATGAATGCAAAAGCTCAAGAATGTTGTTTTTCTCGGGCGGCGGCGTAACCTTTACATGCGGTGAAGCTACTATGCAACCCGATGAGCTTATTGAGTTGCTAAAGGCATTAAAGCTGGAGGGAATAAACACCTGCATTGAAACTAACGGAACCAGCAATAGACTTTTGGAGATTGCCGAGTATACCGATTATCTCATTATGGACTTCAAGCATTTTGATAATAAAAAGCATAAAGAGTTTACCAGAGTTGAAAACAAGCAGGTTAAAGCTAATTTTGAAGAACTTTCTAAAACAGGAAGACAGCTTCATATAAGAATACCGCTCATAAACCAAATAAACGCTGAATATCCCGAAAAATATGCCGAATATTTCAGTTTACATAATACCGATAATATTGCTTTTGAATTTCTTTCCTACCATGAATACGGAAAGGAAAAATGGAAAGAGGAATATAAGGTTAAAAACGGATTTATAACCAAAGAAATTTTAAAGTCTTTTGAAGATGCTTTCATATCTAAAGGACTTAAACTTATAAAAACTTAAGGGGAGAAGAAATATGAAAAACATTTATAAATCAGGCGAGCTTACTAAAATGGCAAAAGCTCTTTATAGAGAAGAGCGTGAGATTAAACGACTTGATGGTTGGTTTATCGCAAAAGAAACCGAAATGCTTAATGATGAAAAATATAAAGATTTTTCGCCAGAAGTTAAAAAGGCGCATCTTTTGTGCGAGGTTGTAAAGGCTATGCCGATTAGCCTATCGGATAATGCTGTTTTCGTCGGCACTCAGCGAGATGCCTTTGCAAGAAGCTATGCTTTAATCAATCCTTCATTTACCGTTGAAGGCTTTTCGGGTTATTGCGACCCCATGGCAATTTTTAACGACATAGAGCCTAACGAAGAATTTACTAAGGAACGTATTGATAAGGTTCGTTCTTTCACTGCTGAAACCAAGATGGTTGAAATGCTTAACGATACATACAAAAAGGCCGAGAATTATACAAAAGAGGTTATCTTCTTTGTTGAGCAGGTAACCGGCCACGTTATTCCCGATTTCAGAGCCGCTTTAAAATATGGAATTGATGCACTCATAAATGAAGCAAGCTCTAAAGAGGGCGATTTTTATGAGGCTGCCGCTGTTTCTTTAGGCACCGTTAAAATCCTTATTGATAGATATTTAATCCTTATAGCGGAGCAAAAGAAAACTGCTTCTGTTGAGAGAAAAGCTCAGTTGGAGTTTCTTGAAAAATCTCTTAAAAATATATATTCAAATGGTGCTGAAAACTTATATGAAGCACTTCAGCTTTATATTTTGCTTTGGGAGATTATGTGCTTAGAGCAGGCTCCGAATCCTTATGCTTTCTCGCTTGGAAATGCTGATAGAATTTTTGAGCCTTATAGGAAAGAACTTTCAAGAGAGGATGCGGCTGAGCTCTTTAAGCATTTTCTCGTTTTCTATAACGTTGGCGATAGAAGCTGGGCAATTTCTCAGAATGTTATCGTTGGCGGTAGAGATGTTAATGGCAACGACCTTTCAAATGTTATGAGTTACGCTATTATGGATGCTTATTTTGATATGAATTTGCCTCAGCCTATTCTTTCGGTTAAGCTCCATAAGAACACCCCCGAAGAAATGTATCGTGAGATGGGAAGATTTTTCTTCTCTCCGGGTGTGTTAACACCATCACTTTTCAATGATGATTCGTTATTTGAAATTCTTAAAAATAATGGTGTTGATGAGGCTGATATCCCCGATACCTCAATCGCAGGTTGTCAGGAACCGCTTATTATGGGCAAGGATAATGCTAACACAACTAACAGTTGGTTAAGTCTTCCAAAGGTTCTTGAAATGGTGCTTTTAAACGGTGTTTCTGCAATAACGGGCGAAAAGCTTATGGAAACCGATGGATTTGAGCTTAATAATATTCGAGAAGCTTTCTATAAAACACTCGATAAGGTTATAGATGAAATGGTGGCTTCGGCAAACGGTGCTTCTGTTGCTCTTAGTGAGCTTAAAGTTCCTTTCTTAAGCTCATTTATGGGCGGTCTTGAATATGGCGCTGATATGAGGGACACCAAAAAACAAGGAACCAAGTATAACGGAAGCGGATGTCTGGTTCACGGTCTTAGCGTTCTTGCCGATTCATTTATTGCTATTGATAAGTTTGTTGAGAAATATAACGACAAGGATATGTTAATTTCGGCTCTTAAGAATAATTTTGAGGGTTATGAGGATTTGAGAGAGTTCTTGTTATCATGCTCTAAATTTGGCAACAATATTGCCGAGGTTGATGATGAGGCGGCTATAATTGCAAACAGGGTTGCAGATATGTTAAGCTCTAAGAAAAACTATCTTGGCAATCCTTTCCGTCCCGATTTCTCTTCTCCTTCAACCCACTTAACATATGGTTATTGGGTAGGTGCTACTCCTGATGGAAGAGAAGCTCGCAAAATGTTCGGTTATGGAGTTGACCCGCTTTATGGTGAGGCTTCAAACGGCTTAGGCTTTAGAATTTTATCAAATATGAAATTGCCTTTTGAAAAGTTTAACGGCGGTTATGCTTCGCATCTTGGAATAGACCCGAAATATTTTAATGGGGTTGACTTGGGAGAAAAGGGAGTTCAGTTTTATAACAATATTATAAGACCGCTTTTCTTCAATGAGCTTAAAGAGGGTGTTTCGCCATTCTATCTTTATGTTAATGTTACAACTCCCGAAACTCTTAGAAAGGTTCTTGCAAACCCCGAGAAATATGCTCCGAGCGGAGTTTATATTATGAGAATTCACGGAACATTCGTTAACTTCCTTGATTTATCTCCCGAAATTCAATATGATATTATTCAAAGACTTGATTTGAACTCAACTGCAATTAGTTGTTAGGAGAAAGAAATGATTACAAAACCTATATTTTTTGAAAGAAACCGTGTTGGCAGAGTTTATACAGGTGGCAAGCTTTTCGCAGGCTTTTTCGGCGATGAGGCTGTTGATGGATTTTTGCCTGAGGAGTGGATAGCCTCGAATGTTAGGGCTATAAATAAAGATTCTAAGGATGAAAATGAAGGTATTTCTAAAGTGAAGGATACTGACATTTATTTCGATAAGCTTTTGGATAAGTATTATGATGAACTTTTGGGCAAAGGCAATAGTTTTAGGATTCTTGTTAAAGCGCTTGATAGCGCTATAAGACTTCCTGCACAAGCTCATCCTGACAAAGCTTTTTCTAAAAAACATTTCGGTTCAGAGTATGGCAAAACAGAGTGTTGGACAATACTTGATACTCGTCCCGATGCCAAAATTTTCTTTGGATTTAAAAATGGAGTTACCAAGGAGGATTTTGAGAGGGCGATTGATGAAAGCGAAACCGATATGGATGCTATGGAGCGTCTTATGGAATGGGTAACCCCAAAAAAAGGTGAGGTTTATTTTGTTCCTGCAAGAACGGTTCATGCTATTGGTAAAGGCTGCCTTATCTTAGAGGTTCAAGAGCCTACGGATTTCACTATTCAACCCGAGCATTATTGCGGCGATTATAAGCTTAACGATAGGGAAATGTATATGGGTCTTTCTCGTGAAGCTGCAGTTAGCTGCTTCGATTTTGGACCTGCGCCCGAGTCGAAGCTCTCTCCAAAAGCACAAATTAGTTCAAGTGATATAGTAAAAGAAGAGATTGTAGGCCCTGATATTACCGATTGCTTTGTTATAAATAGAATCAAGCTTATTGATGGCAGTTATCTTGCCGATATTAAGGATAGCTATGCTATTTATATCGTAACCGAGGGTGAGGGTGAAATCAGCGGTAACAACTATAACAAGAAAATTAAGAAAGGCGATTATTTCTTTATGCCGTTTATTGCTATGGGCAACTTTAAAATGAGTGGAAATATGGAAATAATCGAGTGTTACTAATATGCAGGCTATAGGAATAGACCTTGGAACAACCAGTGTTTGCGGCGTGTCGGTTGACCTTAAGAGCGGTTTGGTTTTAAAATCTAAAACTATTAACAGTAATGCTTTTATCGAGGGTAGGGAGTTTGAAAAAATTCAGTCTCCCGAAAAGATTATTGGTATTGCAACCGAAATTTTAGAGCAACTTGTAACCGAAGAGACTGCTGTTATCGGCGTAACAGGTCAGATGCATGGAATTGTTTATTATGATAAGGATGGAAATGCAGTAAGTCCGCTTTATACTTGGCAGGACGCAAGGGGAAATGAACCCTTTAAAGATACTACCTATGCTGAGTTTTTAAACAGCAAGAGCGGGTATGGAGCAGTTACCGATTTCTATAATCGCCAAAATGGTTTAGTGCCAAATACTGCCCTTTCTTACTGCACAATTCATGATTATCTTGTTATGAAGCTTTGCTCACTCAAAAAGGCAAAAATTCATTCGAGCGATGCTGCCAGCTTTGGCTTATATAATTTAAAAAGTAATACTTTTGAGTTCGAGAATAATCTACAAGTAGTAAATGATTATTGCATAGCAGGAGATTATAAGGGTATTCCCGTAAGCGTTGCTATTGGCGATAATCAAGCAAGTGTTTTTTCCTGCCTTAAGGATGAGGATAGCCTGCTTTTAAATGTTGGAACCGGTAGTCAGGTTTCGATAATTTCGGATGATATAATTGAGAGCGAAAATCTTGAAACCAGACCCTATTTCGAGGGAAAATATTTGGTTGTTGGCGCAGCTCTTTGCGGCGGCAGAGCCTACTCATTGCTAAAGGATTTTTATGCAAAAATTCTGGACGAAGAGAATGAGGGCAAGGTTTATGCAAAGATGGATAAAATGCTTGAAAGCATAGAAAAAAGCACCATTTCAGTTGATACCCGTTTTGCAGGAACAAGAAATGATGCATCGATAAAGGGAAGTATTAATGGTTTAACCGTCAGCAATTTTACTCCTGAGGAGTTAACCCTTGGAGTTCTTAACGGAATGGCCGATGAGCTTTATAATCTTTATCTTGAGATGAAGAGCGAGAAGGGCGGTCTTGTAGCATCGGGCAACGGCATCAGAAAGAATGAGCGTTTCAAGAAAATTTCAGAAAAGAAATTTGAAAGAGAAGTTAAAATTCCTGCTCATTTGGAAGAAGCAGCTTTCGGTGCGGCTATTTTTGGTGCGATAAGTAGTGGTATTTTCAAGGATGCAAACGATGCTCATAAATTGATAAGATACGAGTAAAAGGAGCCCTGTTTAAACAGGGCTTTTCTATTTGACATTAAAAGGGCGTTATGCTAAAATCAAAGAAAAAGTTTAAAGGGAATTTTATATGTTTTGGTTTTTGAAAAAGGATAAAAATAAGGCTGTTCTAAGGGAAATGGATGGTAGGGAAATTAAGTATGTAACCCGCAGAATAAGAAAAGAAAACGGCGAGGTTGAGGAAGAAATACTTGGCAAAAGAGGAAGAATCGTTGTAATAAATGGAGAAATCCGTGTTATGTGCGGCGAAGAGGATGTTTTTCGTTGCAAGGCCGCTGATTCAATATATTACACACTGCTAAGCGGAGACGGTATAACCGTTTCGGGAGTTAATGAATTAAACGGTGAACAAATGGATATAACCGTTTATTATGTTTATCATAGGAAATAAGAAAAGGACTCAGGAAAACCTGAGTCCTTAAGTTTATCTTTTTGTGTTATAGGGATTGCCGTAGGGCTGTTTATGGTAGCGGGCATTTATGCTGCCACGTTGTTCGGTATAGTTGAGAACAACACCGATAATCTCGCAGCCGCTCTTTGAAAGTTGTTCTTTAACTTGAAGAGCTTCTTGTTGCTTAACCTTACCCGAGGAAATAACTAGTATAGCACCATCGCAGTTAACTGAGATAACTGCCGCATCAATAACAGGGCTTAGAGGGGGAGAGTCTATAATTATGTAATCATAAACATCCTTAAAGTCTTCCAAAATCTTTTTGAAAACATCGTTACTCAAAAGCTCAACCGGGTTGGGCGGGAAATGGCCGCTGAAAATAACATCAAAATTGGGCATTTGGGTGTTGTAAATCACCTGACTAACAGTTGCTTGACCCGAAAGAAGCTCAGAAAGACCTAAAATCCCTTGAGTTTTGAGATTGCGGCGAAGAATAACCGATTTTCTCATATCGGCATCAATAAGAAGGGTCTTTTTATTGATTTCCGAAAGGCTTTTTGAAAGCTCGGTTGCAACGGTGCTCTTACCCTCGTTCTCAAGAGCTGAGGTTACAAGAATTACCTTTTTATCTTTTCCGCAAAATAAAAGATTTGAACGAAGGGTTTTAAATGCTTCATTTGTTGAATAATCGGTTGTTGCGGAGGCATTGAAATTAACCTTTCCCGCTGTTTTAAAATCATCAAAATTTATAATACTCATTTATTTAACCTTTCGGATATTTTAATATTTGGGTTTTTGTTTGCCTTGGTTATAGGGGATAGAAGCCAAAACGCTGAGGTTAAGATATTTTTCAACATCCTGTTTTGTTGAAATCTTATTATCGGTTAAATATATAGTTAAAACAATAATTGCTGAAACTATAGCACCAAAGATAAAGGCATATATAAGATTCAAAACAGTGCTCGGGGAGGAAGGATATTTTTCAAGGCTTCCGTTTCTTATGATATTAATTCTATCAAAGCCCATAACATCAACCAATTTATCCTGAGATATACGGCAAATGCTATCGGCTATTTGCTTTGAATCCTCCGCCTTGGGAGAGCGAACTGTTATTTCAATGATACGGGTGTTTTCAGGCTGAGAAACTGTTATAAAGCCTTTGAGGGTATCTATATCGTATTTATTACCAAGGTCATTAGCTACTTCTTCGAGAACAACCATATCACCGATGATTTCAGTAAAGTCATTGGTAAGATAGGTTGAAATAGAAAAATCAACCGAATTTACAACCTGGGTTTCTTTATTAACAACATAAAGCTTTGCAGTTGAATCAAACATAGGGGTTGCAATAAGGGTTGAATAAATAAAGGAAAGAACTAAACAAACAACCATTATAGGAACTATTATAAACCAACGCTTAATTGCCAAAAGCATAAGCTCGGCAAAGTTAACTGTCTTTTTATTTTCGAAATCACTAATAAACTTCTCAGACATTTTCTTCTCCAAAATATAATATTCTTTGCAGTATATACTACAACATAATATATTCTATCATAACAAATAAGGTTTTGCAAGCAATATATCAAGGTTTCTTTATATACTTGAAAATTTTATCAAAATGTAGTAAAATTAAAAAGTATTTAACCGATGCTAAAAAGGAGAATGATAAATGGATAGTATTTCAAATATAGATACTGCTCCCGAAATAAAGCATAATAATACCACGATGGAAAGGATGCTTGATTTTATTATAGCTCTTCTTCCTGCTTGTGTTTTTGGTTGTATTCTTTTTGGAATAAGAGCGGCTTTTGTTTTGCTTGCAACAGTTGCAGGTGCGCTTATAAGTGAGTTTCTATGGAATAAAATTCGCAAACAATCTTTAACAATCGGAGATTTAACGGCGGCAGCCATCGGACTTTTGCTTGGAATGAATCTTCCATCAACCTTTCCGATTTGGTTGGCGGCTATAAGCGGCGCTTTTGCTATAATTGTTGTTAAACTGTTGCTTGGTGAAATAGCCGGGTTTGCTTTAAATCCTGTTATAACTGTTAGGATTCTTTTGGCTGCGATATTCCCAAGACTGATGAATAATTTTATAGAGCCGGTTTCCTATATGCCGGTTTCCTCTGCAACACCATTGGTATCTGAAACAACCCCGATTTTCAAAAATCTTTTCTTTGGGCTACATAGTGGTTGCATCGGCGAAACTTCATCATTTTTGCTTTTGGTTGGCGGTCTTTATTTGGTTTTGCGCCGAGTTATAAATCCTATAATTCCGCTTTGCTTTGTTGGAACAGTTGCTTTGGGCACTGTTATTTGGGGTGGAAATCTTGAGGTATCACTCTTTGGCGGCGGTCTTATGCTTGGTGCTATTTTTATTGCAACCGATAGTTCAATAAGCCCCAAAACCAAAATCGGAAAGCTGATATTCGGTGTTTGCTGTGGTATTATAACCTTTGCTTTAAGACAGTTTACTCCTCTTCCTGAGGGAACAGCTTATGCAATTCTCGGAATGAATATTTTATATATTGTAATAAGCAAGCTGGACCTTTTGAAAATCAAGGGAAAAACAGTTGAAATATTTTCAGTTATTGGCAAAAAAATCAAAGAGGTTTTTACTGCATTAACAGGCTTTATAAATGAAAAAATAATAAAAAAGATAAAATTTAAGTTTGGGAGAAAAAATGGAAGTTAATTATAAGAATAAAAAATATTATAAAACCTCTAAGTATCCCATAAGGCAGCCTAAGATTATGACCTTTTTGCTTTATCTTGTTAGTAAAATTTTAATGCCTAGGGTGCCTTATAAAATTGAGAAGTTTGGTATGGAAGGCTTGAAACCGCCCTATATTCTTCTTTCTAACCATATGTATTTTGTCGATTTTCAGCTTTCGGCTATTGCAACGTATCCTCATCGAGTTAACAATGTTGCAACGATTGATGGATATTATAGAAGACCTTGGCTTATGGAGCTTTTAGGTTGCATTTGTAAGAGAAAGTTTACAAATGATTTGCACCTTGTAAAATCAATTCGCAAGGTTTTAAGCCGAGGCGATGTGCTTTGTATGTATCCTGAGGCGAGGTATTCTCCTGTTGGAACAACTGCAATACTGCCCGATTCTCTTGGCAAGCTTATAAAGATGAATAAGGTGCCGGTTGTTGTTCTGCTTCATCACGGAAATTATTTGCATACTCCTTTTTGGAATTATAGAAAGCCTCGTAAGGTTCCTCTATATACCACTATGACCAAAATCCTTTCAAAAGAGGATGTTGAGTCGATGACGGCGGACCAAATAAATACCGCAGTTAGAGAAGCTATGAAATATGATGAATATAAATGGCAAAGGGAAAAGGGAATTATAATTGACGAGCCTTTCCGTGCAGAAGGATTGCATAAGGTTTTATATCAATGTCCTAATTGCAAGGCTGAGCATAAGATGGCTTCAAGCGGTTGTGAGCTATTTTGCACCGAGTGCTCTAAGCGTTGGCGTCTGAATGAGGATGGTTCACTTTCGGCTTTGAATGGAGAAACCGAGTTTTCTCATATTCCTGATTGGTATGAATGGCAAAGAAGTGAGGTTAGACGGCAAATAGAAAATGGCGAATATTCATTTTCCGATGAGGTTGAGGTTTATTCGCTTCCAAGATGTATGAGATTTATGGAGCTGGGCAAGGCCAGACTTACCCATAACAGCGAGGAAGGTTTTATATTAGAGGGTAATTATAGGGGAGAGGATTATAAAATCCAAAGAAAACCCATTGAAATGTATGGCGTTCATATTGAATATGATTATTGCTATATCAAGCCCTTTGATTGCATAGATATTTCAACCGAAAAGGATTCATTTTATTGCTATCCCAAGAAACAAAATGTTGTAACAAAGCTATCTTTAGCAACCGAAGAAATCTTTAAAATTAAAAAAGAACAAATAAAAAATGGACGCTGATAGCGTTGTGTGTTATAACACAACGCATCGATATAAATCCTTTTCAGGATTTTCGATATATGGCTCTGCCATTCGATATGTGCCATAGCACTCTATATGTTTTACATGCCTCGTCAAAGACGGGGATGTAAAACGAGCGGGATTTATATCATATCGAGTTTGAGAAAACAAACATATCGAATTTACCAAAAGGTAAATATATCGATTTTGTGTCAGCAAAAATATCGAGAAAAAAATATCACCCGAAAAAGAATTTTTACAACTCTTCTTCGGGTGATTTTGTTTATGATTTTAAACTAAATCTTCAAGTGCCTTTATAACCTTATTTAAATCGGAGGAGTTAACCTTGCCCATATCAACCGAGTTTTCACGGTATTGATATTTAGTGGCACTCGATTTTATAAAATCATAGGTTTTAACCGAGCCGTCCGAAAACTTGAATACTATACTGTAATCAGGATTAGCAGTAAGCTTTTGGGTTTCGAAACCAGAGCTGGTTAATGAAATGCACTCCTGATAAAAATTTTTAAATTCATCAACATCTATAGTTTTACCATCTATAGTTACCTTTGTTGTTTCAAGCTTGCCTTCATCATTTTCGGTAGATTCAATTATAAATTCGTAAGACTTATCGCCGCATTTGATTTTAAAGGTTGAAAGGTCTATAAGATATTCCATACAAACCCAATTTGAATAGAAATCGGTTTCTTTAAAGGCGGTAAATGGCACAGTATCAAGAGCAACCTTTTTGATAAGCTTTTCACCTGTGCAAATAGCGGCATAGTTGCCATCATCTTGAAGAGCAAATTTAAAGGTGTGAGTAACCTTACCTGCCTTCATAGTCATAACAAAATCAGGGTTATCAAGACCGAATTTTTTAAGGGAAGTGGCAGAAACATCAAGTGAATATGCACCCAAAACATTAATGCCGTTTTTAAATGCTTCCATAAGATAATCGGCATTTTGCGCCCTTCTCTTCATAGGACTTATAACTGAATACTGCAGAAGTTCATCATCGGGATTTGATACGATAACTATATTGTTTTTGAAATTCTTGCCCGAAACAGTAATGGAGTCAAAGGTTGAAAGGTCGCTTTTGTCATCCATATAATCGGTCATATCCTCGGTTAAAGGAAGTCCATTTAAAACATCACTGTTTGCAAGGTCTAAAGCCGAAAACTCGAATTTGGATTTAACCTCTTCGCTAACAAGATAAATTTCATCCTTGCTTGAAAGCTTAAAATAATATCCTGTTCTATCGGGTGAAGCTGAGCCCACCGAAAGCTTAATGGTAGATTCATCGGTAACAATTTCGGCAGTTAAATTGGGGTTAACCAGTCCGCACTCGCTATCGCTCTTTTGTTCTATCTTGCGAATGGCGTTTACAAGGCTAATGCCTTCAATTTTTTGGGAAGCAAAGGGAGAACTTATAACATCCTCATCATATCCCTTTAAAAACCAGTTAACTGCAGCGGTTTCGCTAGAAGAAGTATCGGCGTTTTCAACGGCTTGGCTATAAAACTCAAACTTTCCGTTTTGATTTTGGATAGTAACAGTTTTGAAGGTATCACTTTCCAAATTAAGAATTTCGATTTCATCCATTAGGGGAACGAAATTATCCTCTTCTTCTCTCTCGGGGATAAGCTTTATAACAGCAACAGTTCCGCCTATTAAAATAGCAAGGGAAAGGAAGAAAGCCATAATTTTTATAAGGGGCTTTTTCTTTTTAACCTTTTCTATTTTGCGGTGTTCTTCAGGATTGGAAAATATGGTTGAGAAACC
>JAEIGA010008875.1_pt1 | contig 15209 bp, 2 predicted proteins | sample 9270691 | NCBI WGS metagenome assembly JAEIGA01 (sample SAMN17057246, study PRJNA624740) | gut metagenome | biome: biome; isolation source: fecal sample | host: Bos grunniens | place: China: Xizang | collected 2019
CGCGGGAGATGAAGCCGCGCTTGAAGCACTCTCCAAGAAGGACTGGCGCAAATCAGCCTACGAAAAAAACCCCAAAACCGGCAAGGACGAAATCGCAGGCTCATATAACCAGATGTTCAACCGCGAAGGCTTTGGCGATAAAGCCGCCCACGCACTCAAATCCCAAGCCGAAACCGCCCTTCGCCGCGTAAGATCGGCAAAGTTTGAAAAGGCGCACGATGATGCGATGGAGACCGAGCGGCAGATGTTCCTCAAAGAACTCCCCAAAGACACCGACGGCATAATCGCAAGATACAGCGAGGAGGCAGAGACTTACGCAAAACTCGCAGAGATCAAGAATCTCACCGCCGCCGCGCGTCGCTCCTACGCAAACGCCGCGCGGTCGCTCCGCCAGGCCGCCGCCAAGGTGAAGCACGAGGTCGCCACGCAGGCGCAACAAGACCGCTTTGAGTTTGAGCTCGCCAACTTTGAAGCCGGGATGGACGCGAATGGCGCCGAGATTACCTACGACGACATGCAGACACGCGCAAGAGACCTTCTCGCTGACGGGGAAATAACCACCAAGCAATTCCATCGCCTTATGGCCGTGCAGGAGAAGAAGCTGAATGAAGAGCAGAAACGCTTCCGGGATTTGGTGTTTGCTGACTTCCCGAAACTCATGCCCAACATCTCCCAGCGCAATGGCCGCTTTGAGTTTACGCCGTCCCAGAAAGTGCCGTCCGCCGACAAGTCAACCGGGCACGAGGTTACCGTAGAAAGCAGATTTTGGAACGACCGCGAAGAAGTCTATAGCTACAGCCAATTCATTCGCGCGATGAACGGCGTATTTAACTTAGGTAAAGCGAATAACTGGAGCGCAGAGCAGATGAAAGCGGAATTCGACAAACTTACCGCCGAAGACCAAACTCAGTGCAAATCACGCACCATTAACGACTCTTTAAACGCAATAGAAAAAGAATTTAAAGACCGCGCCGAGAAAACTAAAAAAGTCAACGCTGTCGATAAGTATATCAAAAACGCCTCAAAGTAAAGAATAACGCCATGGAAAACATCAATATCAACGAAACTGAACCCAAGACTGATAAACCATCCATCGAGACTTTATCTACAATAAACAAACTTGATAAAGAATTTTTAAACTTTACCAAACGCCCAGACTTGGACGCCAATCCCGACGCGACATTCAAATGGTTAGACGACTGGACAGAAAAACGTTTTGGGCTAAAAGGCGAGAGAGGCAGCGTATGGCAGAAGGATCGCACAGCTTATTCGACACCGCGCGAGTACGCGCGGGCGCTAACAGGACTACTAAACCGCGGCTACGAGGCTATCGCGACGCCTGAGTACAATGCGCTTATAGCGGCAGAAAAGGCGAATAACCGCGACGAGATAATTAAGTTAGGTAATATCTCGCTTGAAAAGCGCGAAGCATACGTAGATGCCTACGGCTTGCCGATTGGCACTCACATAGTTAAAAAGACCGATGAGGAGATAGATAAGGAGATTAAGGAGTATACCGCGAAAGTAAAAAGCCAGAACTTCGCCGCACACTTTCTTACCTTCGCCGACGACTTTACCCCCCAGGAGAAGGATATTGTATACGCATCCTTGCGCTATGGCGACGGATTGCCAGCCGAGAAAGAGGCGGACTATCTCGCCGTATGGCGCGAGAATCCCGAAAAGGCGGCGCGCTTAGACTACTTAATAAAGCTCTCGCGTAAGAACGAGTATACTTTAGGCGGTTGGGGTTACGATACTTGGGTGCATCCGCTTGTAACCGGCTTAGCGAACATCTATCACGGCGTAGCAGATGAAGTTGAAGAAGGACTAGATTTCGCGTCTGTAGTAAGAAGCATGAAGCAGATTGTTACTAAAGACGGTGAGCGCAGAACATGGAACGATGAAGAGCGTAAGCTGTATCGCGATTTGGTAGACGCCGAGAAAGTAAGACAATCCGAATTAGGGCGACGCAATTTAGGCGGCAGCGCTTTAGTTCAAACATTCTCATCACCGAGCGCCGTTGCCAACCCTAGGGAATACGTAGATAGTATATGCGCTAGACGTATGGCGCGTGAGGCTCTGCCGCGCGAGGAGCAGTTAAAGCGCCGCAAGGAGCAGTTAATGTTGCGCCTAGCGACTTCCCACCAGCCTTACGACGATTATGACCCAGTCTCTAACGCGATTTCGGGCGCAATTGGATCTGTACCGTATATGGCGGTCGCGGCCGTACCGTATGTAGGCATAGCCGCTAATACCCTCGCGCAGTTCGGTAACGTCCGAAACGATATCATCTTAAACGGCGGCAACCCCGACGATGCTGTTGGCGCACAGCTACTGTCTGCCGGTCTTTACATGGCAATCGAAAAGCAGCAGTTCCTCACCTTCTCGAAACCTCTCACCGGACTGCAGAAGAAAGCGATCCTTAACCGCATCGCACAGACGGCATGGAAGAACGGCAAGCTCGGCGCGCTTGGCGAAGCAATCCGCCAGGGAGCGCCTGAGTTTATCGCCAAGACCTTCGCCGAATGCGTCGAAGAAGGCCTCCAGGGCGCGGTCGAGGGCGGCACTAAGCAATGGTGGATGCCAGAGGAGAAAGGCGGCGGCGACTGGACAAAAACCATATCCGCCGCGCTAAAGCAAGGCGGGCAGGACTTTATCGACTCTATCGGCACTATGGGAGTAATCTCGATTGTCGGCAGCGGCATTAACCAAACGCAGGCGCGGCGCAACGCGCTCTCGGTGGAATCGGTAATAGACTACGCCGGCAAGAAGATGCAGGTAATGAACATTATGACCGGGCGCGTAAAGGAGATGGCGGATAATAAGGACGCACCCGCTAACGCCCAGAAGATGCTCAATGAGATTACTCAAATCTGGCAGGCTCACAAGGGTAACGCCGTAGCTGCCTTAGATGAAATGCGCGAAAAATATAGCCTTACCGACGCTCAGGCGCGAACGGTAGGCGATTATCTTGACCTCGAAAGCACCCTTCTCAACATCGCCAGAACCTCCAAAACCGACGAGGAAGCCAACGCCATCGCCGCGTTCGCCGGCGGCGCATACCGCGTAGGGCAGACAACCGGCAAGGGAGACACCGCCTACGATGTAGTAGACCTCTTCCGAATGATATCCCCAAACATCACCGTCGAGGACATCGAGGTGGACGACATGACCAAAGCACCCGTCGCTTCGCCTACCGTAGAAAACCTACGGCAGGAGCGCGATGCGGCATTAAAGCGCATTGAAGAAGCCAAGGTAGGCTCACAGCGCAAGGCGGCAGAGCGCGAATTAAGGCGCATTAATAAGAAACTTAAGGCGGCAGAAGCTAACGAAAACGCTGTTAGCTACCCGAAAATGACGATGCGCCGCGTCACCATCCCCGTCGGCAAGAGGGGCGAGACGCGCTCGTTCGTCATCCGCGAGGACAACGAAGCGCCCGACATTCATGGCGAGGGATATGCGCAGTCGGCTGTAGACGCGGTAAAGGGAGCAGAAGGACTTAAGGCGGGCGAAAAAGTATCGCTCCAAGAGTTTAAGGCGCTCCCATTGGAGCAGAAACTCGATATATCCGTAACGCAAGAGCAGTATATGGCGATGAGCAACGAAGAACGCGCCGAGTATGTATCGCACTTCAATCTCGGCGGCAGCGGCAACTTCGCCCTTCTCGACAATACCGGTAAGGAGATATTCAATTCCGACGCGATAGTAAGCCTCTTCCGCGGCAAAGTCGGCACACCCGGCGCCCGGATTGGCGGCAACTGGACGCTTGCGCACGAATATACCCACGGCGTTGTGCGCTTCCTGCGCGATATTGACGCGATTGACGAGGGAACAGTCGCTTTAATGCGCCGCTTATTCGGCGAGCCTACGAGCGATAACGAGCTTTGGAACGAAGAAGCGATGGCCAACGGCTTCGCCGAGTTCCTGCGCGGCGAATTTGACTTCCGCCGCCTCACCCCGGAGGAGCGCCGCGAGGCAATGGGATTCTTTGAGCGCGTCTGGGATATTATCAAAAACTTCTTCCGCCGCTTCTTCGGCGCAGAGATTGACGAGCCGCCAGTAGTGGCAAGCAAGCGCAAGGAAGCCGAAAGAGCCGTCTTTAACGCCCTACGCAACGGCGACCTCTCCGGACTTGACCAGTATGCTGGTATTGAGTTTGAGGAGGAGGTGAAAGGAGTTGGAGTTGAGAGCGCGAGTTCGAGGGCAGTAGAAGAAGCGCAGGAAGCGCAGAAAGCCGCTTTTAAGCCCTCCGAAGAAAAGACGACTAATGAGTCACCTAAGACAGAGAAACGCGCTCCTAGAGCCTCTAAAGAGGCGATTTCGCAAAGTGACGAAACTTCGACACCCAAAAAGGCCGAAACTACCCCCGAAATCGACATTGAAGCGGTCGTTGAGCAGGTTAATAACCCAATTGCTACCGCCGCTAATCTCCCCGCCAGGACGAATACGAAGATGACGATCTTTACGCCCGGCTATGAGATGGAAATCGAGTGCGAGATGATGTGGGTGCCGCTCAACGAGCTCGCTGAATCTACCGACGACCGCGAAGTGCAGATGCGCGATAGGTCGCGCCGCGCTACCGATGAGCAGGTTCGCTCCAAGACCCGTAAGGGCGTATTCCAGCCGCTCGCACTCTTCCCGGGCAAGAAGTCTGATGACGGGGCGCCCATTGTAGGCGGCGGCATGAAGATTATCTCTGGCCACGGCAGAAAGCGTATGCTCGAACAGCTCGCCAGCGAGGGTAGATTTAACGAATACCTCTCCGCCATCAACGCCGAGGCTCAACGTCAAAGCGTACCTACCGCGCCCGAAGGGATGAAGAACCCCGTCCTCGTTCTGCGCGTAACGGGCGGATTAGATAAGAAGAGCGATCTTAACCGCTTCGCTGAACTTTCCAACCGTTGGGGCGGCTTGGAGCGCTCGGGCGCTGAGCTCGCCGAATCCGACGCGAGAAAGATAACCGACGCGCTCTTAAGGCTTTACAATCCCGACGCGAGCGGCAACCTCCTCGCCGCGTCCAACCGCCAGTTCATGGCGGCGTTCCTCAAAGAGGTGGGCGCGACGGGTCTTACCAACGCAGACGGCACACCTACGCCGGAGGCCGCCCTTCGCGTTCAGCGCGCCTTAATGACGGCGATTTTTGGCAATGATGAGAAAATTCGTGCGATTATCCAGAATTTGCTCGAAAAATCGGGCGAATTGTCGCTCGGCAATCTCACAAACGCGCTTATGCGCTCGGCGGGCAAGCTCCTCGCCATGAAGCGAGCCAAGGGCTCATTCGATATTGTGAACGATGTGCGCGAGGCTGCCTATCACTACATCGCTTGGAGAAGCGCCCAGCAAAAACAGAAGAGCCTCTCGTTCGCCGACTACTTAAGCGAGCAGGATATGTTCGCCGAGGTCGCAACCCCCATGCAGGCGGCGCTCGCTAAGCTCCTCGAGGTAGGTCGCTTCGGGACAGTATTGGACGAATACTCCAAGCTCGTAGCCCAAGAAGCCGTAGACGCTCAAGGCTCGTTCGATTTCGCCGAGAAACGCACTCCCTTACAGCTATTAGGCTACGCTGAGCGCAACACCCTCGCCGCGGAAGAAACGCCTGTAACGCCCGATCCTACGAGCGCAGAGGCCGCAGAGCCAGTACAGACCCCGCCGGTGGTGAGTGAAGAGGAGAGAGAGGTGAAGGCTAAAGGCGAAGGTGAAGAAGAAGAAACGAAATCATCCTCTGTTCACCTTCACCTCCAATCTTCGCCTATCACTACCGCCCAAGCGGTTATTACTCCGCCTGAGCCTGAGACATTTACGCCAGCGCCGCTCGTACGCGGCACAGCTACGCTCCCAGGGCCAGGAGCTGAGGGTATAAAGGCTCATCAGGTCAACGCCAACGGCGAGCCTACGACGCGCGTAAAGACGCTTCCCGCTGGCGCGTGGAATCTCCTTCGCGCTCCGTACGATGTTCGCCGTCCCCCTAAGGCGTCCGCACAGGATAAAGCCGGACGCGGCCTTAAAATCTCTAACCCGCCACCCGCAAACTGGAACGGAATCTTCCCGCACTTCCAAGGCAATAAGACCGAGATGGCTGACCGCACGAGCCAGGCGATTAGAGCTAATATGACGAAAGCCGAGCGCGAGCACTACACTACGGTAGTCGACTACTTCGGCGGCGGCGGATGTTGGGGACTTTTCCATGCGCTCGCCAACTTCCCGAACGCTAAGACGCTCGTCATCAACGAATTCGACCCCGACCGCCTCGGCAAGATTAGACTTCTGCAAGAAATCGACGGCGAGCTCGCCAATATAGCCTACAAACTCTTAGATGAGAGATACGAGGAGATTAGAGAGGCTGCCAAGGACAGCTCGTCGCCATCGACGATCGCCAATGTGGTCGAGAGCCAGTTCAAGCGCTTATTCACCGACCCGACTGAACGCGCCGCTATACAGGCGTTTATCGACTGCGCCCATACGCTTCTGGCCACATCTAAGGACGCTCAGGGCAATGCGATTAACGATACGCGCCTCGGCATTCGCCGCGCCATTGATACGCTGCGCGAGGACGGCAGAAAGGCTAAGGAGTCCGCCGACGCGTTTAAGGCGAGAGAGGGAGCGACGATCCGCTACGTTTCAGGCGACGCGGTAGCCAACGCCGATACGCTCCCCCACGGCGACGATGTAATGGCTATAGCCGACCCGCCTTACTACCTCACGGCGGACTATCAGCAGAATACTATCTTGGGACTTGAGAAAGTTCCTGACAACTGGAGCTATCGCGCTACGCAGGAATTCCTCCATAAACTAGTGGATTCCGGCGACGGATTAGTATATACTGATGAAGCGTGGTGGTTTAAGGAGGCTTACAACCCCGATCAGCAGGAAGACCTATTCGGCGGCGGCTCGACATTCGCCAAGGAGCAGGAAATCCTTCTAGACATTATCAACACACTTGACCACTTCGACGTCGCCGGTCGCGTCGTCGGAAGGCAAGAAGTATTAGGAGTACATCATGGGCATAAAATTAACGCGAGAACAGAGAATGGCGAGAACAGCAATGCTGTTCGACCTGACGCAATCGATAACGCCGGAGGAGGACTTAGCGCTGGATCTCCCGTACTGGGAGTGGCCGCAGAGCCTCAAGGACAAGGCGGGCGAGATGGGACGGCTGGTGGAGAACGAGGACTTAATGGCGAAAGAGCAAGCGTCATTGCCTCAGGACGCCGCGCCATCGCAAGAGAAGTAATCATCCAGGATATCGCCGCCTCCATCGAGAGCGCGGCAACAGAAATAGCCCAAGGCGCCGCTGTAGATACTGACGCCATAAGCCGCCTCGTCCGCTACTCCGTACGCCAGGTGCGCGAGGAGCGTATGGCGGATTACGCTCAGTTCGTCAGCAAAAACGCGAAATCGTGGCTTAGAAACGCCGCCAAGAGACTTGACAAGCGCATGAAAGACTCCGGCTATACCGAAAAGGTATGGCACGGCACATACGGTGAGGACTTCAACGTCTTCAAATTCAGCGCAAACAGCCACGATGTCCCCGCCGCATACTTCACCTACAAGCGTGGCACCGCGCAGAACTACGCCGCCCTTCGCGCAATGGACTACGACGACGAGGCAGGCGCTAATACGCGACAGTTTTACGTCAATCCCGGCAAGGTTCTCGACCTCGACGAAGGCGAAAATCCAAGCTCGTTTGAGGAATTCATCGCCAAGCTCCAGCAGGCATACGAGGACGGCTACAACGCCGTACGCGTCAAGAACGCACTTGACGACCAGGGCGTAAGGCTAGACGAAAACGACGAGAACCCGACGTTCACAAAAGAAGACGATGACGACCTTCCAACCGATATCCTCATCGTAATGCAACAACCTGGCGACAATGCTCAGGCGCGAATTAAGGCTGCAGACGCGGTGACATTTGACGACGACGGCTTACCCATTCCGCTGGAGATGTGCGTCGACCAGTCGATGAGCGACATCCGCTTCTCGGTGCAGATGGGCAAGAAAGCGCGTGAAGAAGCGCGGCGGATGATAGAGAAGTATAGACCGGGACTGCACGGCTTTCTCACAAACTTCAATGGAGTTCTGATGCCTCAAGACGACGCGGCCATCAACTCAATTGCCGCGTTCGAGACCCCGAAGGAGCGCAAGGCCGCCCTTCTGTGGTTCTGCAAGGACGCAATCCGCCTCCCCGAGGACGCGCCAAAGGTGACCGAGGCTATTAAGACCGCCGAGCGCGCCAAGGTAGACCCGATGCAGTACGACCGCCCAGGCGATATCCTCGAGAAGTTCAGCGAGTTCCGCCCCAAGGAGCCGCCGATTAACCCCGATACCGTACCGGAACTTAGCGACAAGCGCGATATGGGGAGCGGAGTCACCACCTACCTCGTCCAGGACGACAAGGCGGGACAGCTCGCCATGCGCAAGATAATCAACACCCATTGGGGCAAGGACGCGAACCCGTGGTGTCTACTCCAAGGCGATGGTGAGGGAAACCTCTCCGACGGATCTAACGGCCGCTACAACGCTTGGCACTACTGGCAGCACTACAACGCCCTCCCCAAGCGCGTCGCATTCCAAGACGGCAAGCTCCTCGCTTTCATGGCGACGAACAAAAGCCAAAAACTTACGTCGCTACCGACAAGGCAATACGACAAACTCGTACGTATGTACGAGACGGAAACCGGTATAGATGCTCACGATAAGAATGGAGATGTCTCCGACGCCTTCATCAATTGGTACAACAACGGAAAGCATCAAAACCAAGAGTGGTGGGATCGCGCCGACAAGTCTCACGAGGGAATCCCGATGAGGCGCGTAACTAAGGGTGAGAGCGAGTACGGCGCGTCTACAACGACCGAGACCATCGAACTTATGCCGGACGGCACCGAGGTGCCAACAGGCAAGAAGCGCGAAAGTATCGCCCCCGACGGAACGCGCACCGAGGAGATATGGGGTGATGGAGGCAACGCCGATAGATACGATTGTAACATCCATTATCCGTCAGGTGTACGTGAAGAGAAAACCATAGGAAGAAACATCACCAAAACGACATTCAGCACCGTCACCGACAACTTGCTTGAGGCTACGAGCATGCAATACTCCAATAGCCTCGCCGAAGAAATAACATGGTGGCATGACAACTACACACACTACCGCCTTAACACCACCTACAGACCTAACACAAAAAACAGCGCCTACGTCCTCTACAAATACGAGCGCGGCGCATTCCGCGAAACGGACGTGGAGTATATGAGCGATACTGTGAATGCTTGGCGCACGTCCGCCGAAGCGGCGCTACGCCGCGGCGAGGCGATTCCGCCCCTGCCCGAGAGTGACACAGCCAACACGCCCCGCTTCTCCGTCACCATCACCCGCCCGTGGCGGAAAGACTTCCCCAACGCCACGGTCATGACGACGCGCAAAGCCATCCTCGAAAAGCACGGCGACCTCTTTACCAAGGCTAAAGCCGGTGACGTGGAAGCGGCTGCAGACCTCATTGACACGCTGATGGCCGATAAGAAGCGTCTTGAGAAAGTGCGCGAGCTTAAACGCCGCCATCCCAAGGCCGCATTCGTTGCCGCCGTCCACGCCGAGGAAGCGACAGGACGCAACAAAATACCATACTCGTTTGCAAAATTCATCGCAAAAACGCTCGGCATAAAAACAACCGACAGCATCGTGCAGACCGTACGCGCCGAACATTCCGGAGCGGACGCATGGCATCGCCTTACCCACCGCGCACAATTCACGGGAGTTGTCGAAAGCGGCAAGGAGTACATTCTCGTTGACGACCACATCACGCAAGGCGGAACGCTGAACGAACTGCGCTCGTACATCGAGAACGAAGGCGGCAAAGTAGTTGACATTATCGCCTTGACTTCTTCCAAGGGTTCCACTATACTTGTCCCCAAAAAGGAAACAATAGATGAACTCAAAACGCGCTACCCGGACATCAACCGCCTCCTCCGCGAAGCGGACATCGCAGGGCGCGTTGAAGCGCTCACCAACAGCGAAGCCGAGTACATCAAAACCTTTTCACCTGACACCTTCCGAGATAGAATCGCTCAGGCAGGATCTGAAAGAGGCAGACGCTTATTTGGAGAAGCGTTGGGCGAACCTCCGTCCGATAGTGTAGCCCGAACCGAGTGGAGCGAAACCCCCGAGGAGCGCCACCACGTCCGCCGCGGGCGCACACCACGCAACATCGACGACACCCTCACCTCATACGTCGCCGCACAGATTATGGGCGGAACAGACGTGACGATTGAGGATATGCGCAAGATTGTAAGCTCGGCATCAAGCGGAACAAGAGCCGCCGACATCTTGGAACGCGCCAAGACTCTCGCCAACGACAACCGCGCCAAAGCCGTCGCCAAAGCCGCCTCTTCTGCCGCCGAACTCTCGCATCGCCTCGGCGATATGCTCGAGACCGATAGGCTCAATAAGGCACTCTCCGACGCGGTGACGATGGGCGCTAAGGCCGCCAACCCCGAGACTGGGCGCAAGCTCCAGCAGGCGATTGAGCGTAAGCGCATCCGCGACCTGCAGGCCGCCGAGGGCTTTACCGCCGCTGAGATTATGGCGGAGCTCCCGATTGACCTTGGCGAAGCTGTACTCGCCGCCGCTGAGCGCGAGCGCACCCCCGAAGAGTTAGCCAAACTCGAAGAAGCGAGAAAACAGCGCGAAGAGGAGCGTAAAAAGAAGCTCGAAACCGAAGAAGGTGCCGAGGAACTCGCCGACGAGGAAGCGCCCATGCGCGACCCTACGGAAGCCGAGCGCAAGGCCGTAGACGACCTTCTCGACCGCGCGAGAATACGCGACGACCTTCAGCGCGAGGAAGAGGAGCGTAAGCGCGCCGAAAAGGCGAAGCGCGACGCCGCAGAAGCCGAAGGTGGCGAAAGCGAAGCCGAAAGCGATAGCGGTGAGGCGGACGATAGAGCCCTTCTACCCGAGGATACCGTGCGCCGTATCGCGCCAGTCTTCGAGTCAGCCGACGTATTCTCGTGGTTCATCATCGAGCTTACGGGCGACAAAACGCTCGAAAAGCACCCGGAACTCCCCTCAACGGGCGAAATGTGGAAGTCTCCCGTCGCCGTACGCGAGCTTAAGAAGACAGCCGCCGACATCCTGCGCCGTTTGGCGAAGGATACGCTCGGCTCACCCAGCATCAACTACGCTCGTAACTACGTCGACCGCGCCATAAACGAGCTCGAAAGCGACCTTGAAACCAAAACCTTCAACTCGGTAAGGCGTAAGATCGCCCGCATCTACACGATGATATGGGATAATGCTCACCGCATTACCAAGAACGAGCTCATGAAGGAACTCGAAAAGACCGTCTCCAAGCTCACGCAGAAAGGCCGCTTCTCCTACACCCAGGAGGAAATGGATCGTGACATCCCCGCCAAGATTGAGCGCTGGGCAAAATGGGTACTCAAGTACGCCAGAATGGGCGAAGCAAAGCTCCAAGATGAGATAGCGAACCTTGAGAAGCTCACCAGCGAGAACCCCGCGAGCGAGGACGGCAAGATGCCTACGCCCATTGAACTCGCCGAGGCAGCCGACAAACTTGCCGTCGCGAAGGTCTACGGACACCTCAAAGGCAAGACCATCGGCGAAATGCGCGACCTAATCGACCAAATCGCCGCCAAACTCGACGGTGAGCGCCAGGCGTTTGAACTTCGCCGCGCCAAGATCGAGGAGGCGAACAAGACCATCGTGGACGCGCTCGTCAACGCCCTTACACAGGGCAAAGCGAACCGTCGCAATAAGGCAAAGGCGAAAGGCATCGTCGAGCGTGCAATGGAATCGATGATATCCTCAATCGACCAGCAGATGGTGGACTTGGTGCGCTTCTGCACCGACGCGGAACTGCGCAAAAAGGCTCTTGAGGCGATAGATGAGCTTACGATCCTCATCAACGAGGGCGGCAACCGCTATCGCAACACCCTTGCAACGGCGCAAGAGGAAATCCACGACGGCCTTAAGGCGTGCTACGGCAGCGCCGAGAAAGGCATTCGCCACCTCCACGAGAAACTGCCGCCGGAGATTGTGGAGCAGTTCTTCCGCCAGTCGAGCGACAAGAAGCGCACCTACGGCCACCTCCTGCAGCTCTACGCCTCCTGCCTCCAGCGCGACTACGCCGAGAACGTCCGCAAACACGGACGCGACAAGCAGATTGCAGCGATGGAAGCGGCATTAACCGCCCAGGATAAGATGTTCCATACTTGGGCAGTCAATTGGTATAAGCACAACCGCCAAGCGCTCTCCGATGCCGTCGAGGAAGTGACAGGGCTTCCCGTAATCGCGCCAGACGAACTCTACGTGCCCGTGCGCGTCGAGACTGAGCCGTCGGGAATCCCGGCAGAAGTCGTAGCATGGTCGCCCGTTCCTCGCGCCCTAAACCGCCGCGTCCGCCACAGCCTCGACTTCGACGAGAACGCCCACTTCCTCTCGATGGTGAACGAGCAGGCGGAAATCCGCGCCCAGACGATCGGCTACGCGATGACCGGCATTATCCTGCGCGACACCATCGCGAGCCGCGATGTGCAGACGGCCGCACGTCGTAACGCATCCCCGAGCGACATGAACGCCGTCATAACCCACTTGCGCGACATCCTTGCGCAAGATGTCGGCAAGGAACGGTCGGATTCCGAAATCGTCCTAAAATTCCTGCGCAGATGGGCGGCTCGCTTCAACATCGCATGGAACCCCTCGTCAGCTCTCGCACAGCCCGCGTCAATCCCGGTATGGGCAAACGTCCTTCTCGACGGCGAAGCGTGGGGCGCAACGAGCGTCCTCAAGGCGATGGCAAGCGCCGCCACCGAGGAAGGACGCGCCGCAATCGCGGAACTCCGCGCCTCCGACGGCTACCGCGCCCGGTATAAGCTCGGCTGGTCAGAGGAAGTTGCCAACGTCTACGCCAACCCGAACGAGCCAAAGCTCCTCTCCAAGCTCGGAGCGGCATACGACAAGGGGATGATTCTCTCCCAGTTTACCGACGCGGCCTGCTCTTTGTGGATCGCACAAGGCTTCTATCGCCACGCTACCGACGTGTTCGTCCGCCGCGGCGAAACCATCGAGGAGGCGAAGCGCAAAGCCTTAGCCCTCACATGGGCGGCGGTCGAGCAGACGCAACAGTCGGGTAGGACAGAAAACCTCTCCGCCATCCAGCGCGCAAGAGGCAAGAATTGGGTAAACGCCGCCTTACAGTTCAAGACTGCCCAAATCCTCCAGAACTCGTACATCATACGCGCTTACCGCGATGTACGCGCAGGAGTACCGGGCGCGAAAGGCCGCCTCTTACGGGCAATATTCATCTCAACCGTATGGGTGCCGGGCTACCTCTCGCTCAAGGGCGCACTCTGGGCGCTCATTATGGGAGTAAAGCCCGAACCCGACGACGAAGACAAAATGCCGCTTTGGTTCCGCGAAATGCTATACTCGGCAGCAGACGGCATGACCGCACCCCTCTTCGTGACCTCTCTGTTCGTCGAGAAACCTCTGCGCGAAATGTTTGACCTTAAGAGCTATCCTCGCCGCACCGGCTTTGCGTCCATCGACACGATCAAGAGACTCGCCTACGATACTTACGATCTCATCACCGACCCGATAATGCTCGAGGAAGAGCTGACATCGGAGAAGATTATCGACGACATCTGGAAGGTAATAGGCGACACATTTGCGCCCGCAAGACACGTGAGAAAGGCTATAAATAACCGCCGCGAGGACTAACCTTGCGCCTTGTCAAATCCTTGCCCTGCTTGACTAATCCTCAAGCGGGGCATTTTTTATCTTGACAACGCGCTTGATTCCGATTATGGTACCCCTCGCGCGCGGCCGCGGAATAAAGTTATGAACTAACTTGCAAACTTATCAACTTTTGCGATTCGCACCCTCCATCAGCGACACCGCCGAGCGCAATTCAGCAATGTGCGTCGCGTGGTCGTAATGCGCCGCCATCTTAAGGTTCGTCCAACCACCCAAACGCCTCGCAGCATCATCTGAAACCCCCGCCTCCGCTAGACGAGTGCGGAAAGTATGACGCCACGAATGGAACGTATAGTAGTCAGTATCAAGCCCGGCCGCCTTAAGAACATCCGCGAACGCCCCCTCTTGGCTCTTAAGCCCCCCGTGCCCATACGCGGCACCATGCTCAGGCAACACAAACCCACTACGATTGGGAGAGGCTACAAGGGCATCGTAAAGCGGCTCAGCGATCGGGAGAGTGACGCGCACACCGTGCTTCTTCGTCTTATTAGGCGTAAAACGAATAAGCCGCGCATCGAGATCAATATCCGCCCAGTCAAGATGAGCCACATCGCCATAACGAAGACCCGTCCACCGGGCAATCATCGAAGCAAGATACCAACCGCGCCCAGCGTCCCTCGCAGCGTTGAGAACGCGCACCTCCTCCTCGTGCGTAAAGGCTTCAAGACGCTTAGAAGAGCCGTCATTATCGGGAATCGCGGCAGACCACGGATTACCAAGATTACTCTTAAGCTGCCCAACAGCTCTCCAAATGGCAGATAGATAGGTGCCGTAAGTACGCTGCGTCTTGTTAGAAAGACCCTTCTCGCGCAACGAGGCGATAAACTGACGAGTGATAGAAACATCAATATCCTCCGCGTACTTACACCCCTTCGCCTCCGCCCAGGCGATAAAGCTCGCCAACAGATTACGCCGATTAGTAACGGTCATATTCGAGTTATTGCGCCCTTTACCGTTATACCAATCAAGATAAACCTCCCACATCGAAGAAAGCGCAAGCCCCTGCCGAGGAGAAACGGGCTTAACCGAGTAAATAGCATCCAGAACATTCGTCATAGCCGAACGCGACGCGCCAGTGGATCTGGCGAGCCTAAAAGCATCAAGAACAGCCTGCGCCTTCTTCTTGTCCTTCTTATGAAAGCCAGTAGACTTAACCACGCGCTCCTTCCGAGTGCGATATTCAAACCACCACACATCACCTCTTAAGAAAATAGCCATAAAAGCCTCCTTTCTTCTACCCATTCCAACACCGTTCCAACACTCTCAACCAAAGAAAAAGCCCCTTTCTCAAGGGGTTTTCTCATTTTAATGGCTCGGGTGACTGGATTCGAAACGATTTGGGGGTGTAAAACGGCGGTAAAAGGCTGGGTTTTGTAGCCATTAGAGCCATTTTTACTGTAAGCGTTCCAACAAATGTTCCCACCTTGGGATATTGCAGACCTCAC